>Ga0335074_10000249_pt1 | contig 83095 bp, 69 predicted proteins | sample Lox_Sample_23_FD_206715 | JGI IMG/M metagenome (GOLD analysis project Ga0335074, IMG submission 206715) | Soil microbial communities from Loxahatchee National Wildlife Refuge, Florida, United States - Lox_Sample_2.3 | ecosystem: Environmental > Terrestrial > Soil > Wetlands | place: USA... | reverse complement strand
CTCGTGCTGCTTCAAAATCCCGATGATCTGCTCTTCCGTATACCGGCTCTTCTTCATCTCAGCTCCCTCGCTTAGATTACGAGAGAACTCCAGCTTCAACTGGTAGAGTTTTCCGGGAGCACGTCATTGAAGCGGCCAAGTATCTAAAAGATCGGTATTGAGACTCTATACCATACTCAATGCTGGTATAGAATATGGTATAGGAGCACAGCCATGCCCCCAGCAGCAAGAAAGATCACTGTGGAAGTTCCCGCCGACCTCCTGAGTAAGGCGCAAAAGGCAAGCGGAGCGGGAATCACGCAAACCATTCGCACCGGGCTGGAGTTGGTTGCTGCCGGCAGGGCATACGAACGGCTTCTGCGGCTTCAGGGCAAAGTTCACTTTTCGCGAACGCTGGAAGAGCTGAAAGCCGATCGATGATTGCCGCCGACACCAGCACCTGGATCGCCTTTTTTGAAGGTGCGCAGGGAGAGGACGTTGCCGCGCTCGCAAGCGCCCTCCAGGCCCGGCAGGTTGTGATGCCGCCGCCCGTGCTTACCGAACTGCTGAGCGATCCGGAACTGCCTCCATCCGTGGCGCAAACCCTCCTGGACGTTCCTTTGGCCCCATTAAAAGACGGCTTCTGGCAACGTGCCGGAAAGCTTCGCGCCCGTGCTCTCGGCCGCAAGAGAAAGGCCCGCCTGGGCGATGCATTGATTGCGCAATGCTGCATCGACGCCGATATTGCTCTCATAACGCGCGACAGCGACTTCAAAGCGTTTTCTACAGCGCTGAATCTGCTCTGAAGCACGACCAGAGACTCCGTACCGCCCACAGGTCGAGGCCTAAACGAAATTTACGCCTGCCGGAACCGGATGGTCACCCCCTGCGTATCATCTCCCGGAGGACCACCATGAATCTTCGCCTTGCCGCAGCAATCGTCGCGCTCGCGCTCACACCCGCGGCCCTGTTCGCCGCCGAAGGCACCTTCGACAAAACACTCACGGTGAACGGCCCCGCTATCCTCACCATCAGCACCGGCTCCGGATACATCCACATCACTCCCGGTCCCGCCGGCTCTGTCCACATCATCGGCCACGTGCACTCGTCCATGGGATTGTTCTCCGGCTCGCCGGAGGAGAACGTCCGCCAGGTCACCGACAATCCTCCCATCGAACAAAATGGGAACGACATTGAGGTCGGCCAGCACACCCACTACCACAACGTGTCCATCGACTACGTTGTGACCGTGCCGCAGGGCACCACCGTCGATGCCGGCTCCGGCTCCGGTGACCTCAACATCACCAACCTCAACGCTCCCCTCAAAGCATCCACTGGTTCCGGCAGCATCTACGCCAACAACCTCACCGGAGACGTCTCGCTCGGCACCGGCTCAGGCGACATTCATGCATGGATGAACGGCGCGCATTATGTGAAGGCAGAGACCGGAAGCGGCTCCATCGAGCTCGATGGCGTCACCGGTGGCCTCTACGCCGAGACCGGCTCTGGCGACATTACCGTCTCCGGTCACCCCGGCGACGGCTGGAAACTCGAAACCGGCTCCGGCTCCGTCACCCTCAACACCGGACATAGCGCCTACAACCTCGACGCCAGCACCGGCTCCGGCGATGTCCATAGTGACCCGCCGCTTACCACTCACGGAAGCCTGGATCATCACCACGTCACCGGGGAAATCTATGGCGGCGGCCCGATCGTACGCGTCGAAACCGGCTCCGGGGATGTCCGCATTCACTAGGGGCCCCCATGATGTAAGCCAGTCAGGAGCATCGAATATGCACCCCACTAAGCACCATCGCCCTTCGCTCATCACCATCGGCGCGTTCACTCTCTGCGCGTCCCTCGCCATCGCCCAGCAGTCTGTCACCGCAACGGCTGCGCCCACTGGCGGAATGTCCGGCATGGCCGGTCATATGTACCTGACCGCCCTGCGCCCGCTGCAACCCGGCGACAAGCAGCGCGCCGCCGCCATCGTTGCCGACGCCAAAGAGGCCATGGCGCCCTATCAGGACTACCGCAAGGCGCTAGCCGACGGCTACCACATCTTCCTTCCCAACGTGCCGCAGTCGATGTACCACTTCACCAAACCCGCAAACGCCATCGAAGCGCAGACTTATTTCGATCCGCTCAAGCCCACGTCCCTGCTCTACCGCAAAACGCCCAACGGCGGATACAAGCTCATCGGCGTCATGTACACCGACCGCGTCACCGCCAGTGAGGACGAGCTCAACAGCCGCATCCCCCTCAGCATCGCGCGCTGGCACCAGCACGTAAACTTCTGCCGCGCACCCCTCGGCCACATCCGCGAAAGCTTCGGCCCGCACCCCAAATTCGGAGCGCTCGGCTCTATCAACACACGCGCGGCCTGCGAAGCCGCCGGAGGCACCTTCTACCCCCACATCTTCGGCTGGATGGTCCACGTCTATCCCTACGAAAAGAATCCAAAAGATGTATGGTCGATCAACGATGATCACGGCCACGACAACATGGACCGCTCTCCCATGCCCGCCATGACAATGGACCAGTAGATCAGCAGACCTGTGGCAGCCCTCGAAGCTCGGCTCCTCGCAAGCTCCCGGCCGCCAGACCCCGCAAAACGCCCTTACTTTCCATTCTCTTGGGCGTTGTGCGAGAATCTTGGCGTATGGTCAGGAGTGTAATGCCGAAGTATGACAAGGAAGCGCTGAATGTCTGACCCTGCCGCAGCTAATCTCATCACGCTTCATATCGAACGAACCACTTACATCGCCGTCGTGCGCTGTTCCGGCAAACTTGTGGCTGGCGCGCAAAAATACTTCTACGACACCATCAGCGAAATCATTCCCCAGAACAAAAAAATCCTTCTCGATATGGAGAAGGTGACCAAAATCGACAGCACCGGCATCGGCGCGCTCATCCGCCTTTACGTCTCCACCCGGTCATCCGGAAGCACCCTTGAACTCGTCAACATCGGCAAGCCGATTCGCGATCTTCTTGGAGTCACCAACCTCTATACCGTGTTCGCCTACGGCGGTTAATCCAGCGCGATTGCCTTTGTCCCGCGCGCCGGGCTGCAAATCTTTGTTTCAATCTCCCTCCGCGTATGCAAAAATCGCGTGTACTGGTTTCTGAACGAGGGAGCTACCAATGTCTGCCCCTGCCGCCTGTCCTCTTACCCTTGAAATCGAGCGTACCCCGAATGCCGCCATCGTCAAGTGCCACGGCAAGCTCGTCGCCGGTGTCGGCGATGTCCTCTATAACGAGGTCAAAGCTCTTCTGCCAGACTACAAACGGATCATCCTCGACCTCACCGATCTCACCCGCGTCGACAGTCTCGGTCTCGGCACTCTGGTTCGCATTTACGTATCCGCCCGCTCTGCCGGATCAACCCTCGAGCTCATTCACATTGGCAAACAGCTTCGCGAGCTCTTGGGGATTACCAACCTTCTGGATGTCTTCGCCTCGATGGGCGAAAAGGGCATCCGGTGGTAATAACCGCTCGCGGTCACACCCGTCGCTCCGTCAGCTTTCCTGCATGACTTCCCACTATTGCGACCTGCAGCGACCATCGGCGACTCTGTGGTGTTACTTGTAATCCACATCCGGAGTTGATATCAGGACAACATGCCTTTGCGCCGTCTCGTGTCGCTCTTCGCCGTTGTCTGCTTCCTCACGTCTCTCACTGCTTTCGCTGCTCCCGGCGTCGACCCCGAATGGACCACCCCGCAAAAACCATTCCGCATCGCTGGAAACCTTTATTACGTCGGCAGCCGCGACCTTGCCTCTTACCTCATCACCACGCCGGACGGCGACATACTCATCAATGCCAACCTGCCCTCATCGCCGCCCCAGATTCGCGCCAGCGTCGAAGCCCTCGGCTTCCGTTGGAAAAATATAAAAATACTGCTCAACAGCCATGCCCACTTCGATCACACCGGCGGCAGCGCCCAAATCCTCCGCGAAACGGGGGCAAAATTCATGGTCATGGACAGCGACGTCAAGCTCGTCGAGTCAGGCGGCGCCATCGACTTCGATCACCTTCACACATACCCTCCCGCGCACGTTGACCGTATCCTTCATGACGGAGATACAGTCAGACTGGGCGGCACCGTCCTCACCGCGCACAAGACGCCCGGCCACACCCGCGGCTGCACCACCTGGACCATGCAGGTGAAAAGTCGCAGCGGTCGAACCCTCAACGTGGTCATCGTCGGAGGCGTTGCCGCCCTCAGCGACTACCGTCTCGTGGCCACGCCAGGCCATCCCGCATCCTATCCCGGCATCGCCCAGGACTTTAAGCATACGTTCGCCACGCTCAGGGCCCTCCCTTGCGACATCTTCCTGGGGGCCCACGGCAGCTACTTCAACCTGCAGGAGAAGCTGGCAAAGCTGCCCATAGAAGGCCCCTCCGTCTGGATCGACCCCGCCGGCTATCGCCGCTTCATCAACGAATCCCAGCAGGACTTTGAACAAGACCTCAAGGCGCAGGAGCAAAAAGCAAAAATCAAATCCATGTAAAAAAGGACGGGCTCTCACCCGTCCTTTGGCTGCGAGCACAGCGAACATCACGCAAACAAAAACTCCTTCGTCCGCAGCTCCTTGATCCTGTCCCGCAGCTTCGCCGCCTTCTCAAACTCGAACTTCCGCGCCGCCTCCCGCATGTCCGACTCAAGATTGTTGATATACGTATCCAGCTCTTCCTGCGACTTGAACTCCGGCATCGAGTCCGTCTCTTCTGTCAGGTCCGCGTAATCTGCCTTCAATATCTGCGCCAGCGACATGTCTGCCGCCCTCACCACGGACGTCGGCGTAATCCCATGCTCCTCGTTGTACTCCCGCTGCACCTCGCGCCGCCGCGCCGTCTCGCCCATCGCCTGCTTCATCGAGTCTGTCATCGCGTCCGCATACAGAATCGCCCTTCCATTCACATGCCGCGCCGCGCGCCCCATCGTCTGAATCAGTGATCCCGACGACCGCAGAAATCCCTCCTTGTCCGCATCCAGAATCGCCACCATCGAAACCTCCGGCAAATCCAGGCCCTCGCGCAGCAGGTTGATCCCGATCAGCACGTCATACTCGCCCTTGCGTAAATCCCGCAGCAGCTTCACGCGCTCCAGCGTCTCAATCTCCGAGTGCATGTACCGGCACCGCACGCCCACCTCGGAGTAATACCCCGCCAGGTCCTCCGCCATCCGCTTCGTCAGCGTCGTCACCAGCACACGCTCCTGCTTCGCCGCCCGATCGCGAATCTCCGCCAGCAGGTCATCAATCTGCCCGCGAATCGGCCTTACCTCAACCTCCGGATCAACCAGCCCCGTCGGCCGGATGATCTGCTCCACCACCACCCCGCCGGCCTTCGTCAGCTCGTACGGCCCCGGCGTCGCCGACACATAAATCGTCTGGTTCACCCGCGCCTCAAACTCCTCAAACTTCAGCGGACGATTGTCCACCGCCGACGGCAGCCGGAATCCGTAGTCCACCAGGTTCTGCTTCCGCGACCGGTCCCCATGCCACATCCCATGCAGCTGTGGAACCGTCGCATGCGACTCATCAATAAACAGCAGGTAGTCTCGCGGAAAATAATCTAGCAGCGTCGGCGGAGGCTCACCCGGTAGCCGCCCCGAAAAATGCCGCGAGTAGTTCTCAATCCCGTGGCAGTACCCCACCGACTTGATCATCTCCAGGTCAAACCGCGTCCGCTGGTGAATTCTCTGCGACTCCACCATCCGTCCCTGCTGTTCCAGCTCCTTCTCCCACCACTCCAGCTCTTCCAGAATCGAGTCCATCGCCGTCCGCTTCCGCTCCGGCTGCACCACATAATGGCTCTTCGGATAAATCGGAAGCCGCGCATACTTCTCCTTCACCGTCCCGAACAGCGGATCGATCTGGGCCAGCGAATCAATCTCGTTCCCGAACAACTCAATCCGGTACGCATTCTCGTCATACGTCGGATACACCTCAATCACATCCCCGCGCACCCTGAACGTCCCGCGCCGGAAGTCACCGTCATTCCGGTCATACAAAATCTCCACCAGCCGCTTTGTAATGTCCTCGCGCCGGATCTTCTGCCCTTTCTCCAGCAGCAGCAGCATCCCGTAATACGCCTCCGGCGACCCCAGTCCATAAATGCACGACACCGACGACACAATAATCGCGTCCCGCCGCTCGAACAGCGACCTCGTCGCCGACAGTCGCAGCTTGTCCAGCTCCTCGTTGATCGTTGCTTCTTTTTCTATGTAGAGATCGCCCGCCGGAATGTACGCCTCCGGCTGGTAGTAGTCGTAGTACGACACAAAATACTCGACCGCATTCCCCGGAAAGAACTGCTTGAACTCGTGGTAAAGCTGTGCCGCCAGCGTCTTGTTGTGCGCCAGAATCAGTGCCGGACGGTTCAGCTCTTCGATGATCTTCGCCATCGTGTACGTCTTGCCCGAACCCGTCACGCCCAGCAGTACCTGGTGCTGTTCGCCCCCCAGCACCCCGCGCACCAATTCCGGAATCGCCGTCGCCTGGTCGCCCCGCGGCTTGTAATCACTTACTAATTGGAAGTCCACACTTCTATCGTAGCGAAGATTGCAAGGCCAATTTTCCACCCTTCGCCATCACCACGCCCACGCGCGAGTCCGCGCACCCGTAGTACAAAAACCATTTGCCCTTGTAATACACCAGCCCCTCGGCAAACGTCGTCCCTGCTTTGTACTGCCCTGTCATCTCGTAGGGCATCTCCGGCCACAGCACCGGATTCGCCGACCGCTTCAGCAACTTCGCCGGATTCGTCGCGCTGAACAGCGCTTCACCCGCTGCATACGATCCCGCGCCAAGTTCCTTGTCCCGGTCCGGACCATCCCCATTCTTGCCGTTGTAAATCACCAGAATCCCCTTCGGCGTCAGCAACGGCGGAGGCCCAACCTCAGGAAATCCGCTGTCAAAGCGCCCGCTCCGTCGCGCCAGCACCACCACTGTGTTCCCTTTCGTATCCTCCACCGGAGTCCAGTGGATCAAATCCTCTGACGTCGCCAGCCGGACCTGCTTTTCGCCCCAGTACATCCAGTACTTCCCGTCGATCTTTGCCGCCACCAGCCGTCCACCCTTCAACTCCGTCACAATCCCGGCTGACTTATACAGAAACGTCGCATACTTCGGCCCCGCATCCTGAAACGCCGGGCCCCACTTCGTCCAGTGAATCAGGTCCCGCGACGTCGCAATCCCCACGCGATAGTTCTTCCGGTTCCACTGCGTATAGGTCAGCACGTACATCCCATCCGCGCCCTCCACAATCCGCGGGTCCTCCGTCCCGCCCGGCCACTCGCGCGCCTTCTGCGCATCATTCGCCGGATAAAACACCGGCTCAGGCCTTCGGTCGAAGTGAATCCCGTCCGTGCTCGTCGCCATGCCAATCCGAGACGTATGCCCGCCAATCTCCATCTCGCCCGTGTTGTCCTCTGCGCGATACAGCACCACAATCTTCCCATCGCGCACAATCGCCGCCGGATTGAACGTGTGCAGCGCCTCCCACTGCACCGGCTCCTGCCGAATCGGATCCATAAAGGTCGCCTTCGCATCCGGCACAATCACTGGCTCGCCCTGTTTGGCCCGCACAAAGGGTCCCAGCATCCAGCTCGGAAATTTTTGTTTGGAGGACCGCGCTCCCGCCGGGAGCGCAAAGGAAGAGACCAGCAAAACAAAGAACAAAGCCTTCAATTTCGTCATACGTAGCCCACACGCATTATCCCGCCATCTCTCCCAAAAGAACAACGCGCCGCATCCTCGCCAAAAGAAAAACCCGCATCTCACTTGGGAGATGCGGGTTGTGGAGGTTGCCAAGTTACTTCGCTGCAACCAACTCTTCACTCTTTACACGGGCGCCGTGTCCATTGCGCTCCGCAAGGTCAAAGCGGTCAAGGTTCATCACCTTGTTCCACGCTTCTACAAAGTCATGGACGAACTTCGCCTGCGCATCCGAACTTCCGTACACCTCAGCCAGTGCCCGAAGCTCCGAATTCGACCCGAAGATCAGATCCACACGCGTGCCGGTCCACTTCACCTCACCCGTCTTCCGGTCTCGCAGTTCAAACACCTCCTGACCATCGCCGACCGCCTTCCACTCCGTGCCCATGTCCAGCACGTTGATGAAGAAGTCGTTCGTCAATGCCCCGGGCCGCTTCGTGAAGACGCCATGCTTGCTCTGCCCAAAGTTGGCGCCCAGCACGCGCATTCCGCCCACCAGCACCGTCATCTCCGGCGCGGTCAGCGTCAGCAACTGCGCCTTGTCAACCAGCAGCGCTTCGGCCGGCACGCTGTACTTGCCCTTGAGGTAGTTGCGGAAGCCGTCCGCCTTCGGTTCGAGCAGAGCGAAGGACTCCACATCGGTCTGCTCCGGCAAAGCGTCCGTGCGTCCCGGTGAGAAGGGAACCTTCACATTGTGGCCCGCATTCTTCGCCGCCTGCTCCACGCCCGCGCAACCGGCCAGCACAATCAGGTCGGCCAGCGAAATCTTCTTGCCGCCCGTCTGCTTACTGTTGAACTCGCTCTGGATGCCTTCGAGCGTCTTCAGCACCTTCGCCAGTTGCTCCGGCTGGTTCACCTCCCAGTCCTTCTGCGGAGCCAGGCGTACGCGCGCGCCGTTCGCGCCGCCGCGCTTGTCGCCGCCGCGGAAGGTGGACGCCGACGCCCACGCCGCTGAAACCAGTTGCGGAACCGTCAGGCCCGAAGCCAGGACCTTCGCCTTGAGCGCGGCAACGTCCTGCTCGTCAACCAGCTTGTGATTGACCGCCGGGATGGGGTCCTGCCAGATCAGTTCCTCCGCCGGAACCTCCGGTCCCAGATAACGTACGCGCGGACCCATATCGCGATGTGTCAGTTTGAACCACGCGCGTGCAAACGCATCGGCCAGCTCCTCCGGATGCTCAAGGAAGCGCCTCGAAATCTTCTCATAAGCAGGATCAACGCGCAGAGAAAGGTCCGTCGTCAGCATCGACAGCCCGCGGCGCTTCGAAGCATCATACGGGTCCGGCACGGAATCCTTGCCCGCATCTCCCTTCGGCTTCCACTGGTGCGCGCCGCCCGGACTCTTGGTCAGTTCCCATTCATGGCCAAACAGGTTTTCAAGAAAATGGTTGCTCCATTTTGTGGGCGTCTGGCTCCAGATGACTTCCAGGCCGCTGGTGAACGCGTCTTTGCCCTTGCCCGTGCCAAAGCTGTTCTTCCAGCCGAGTCCCTGCTCCTCGATGCCCGCGGCTTCCGGCTCCGCCCCTACATAAGAAATGGAGGCAGCGCCGTGGGTCTTGCCGAAGGTGTGGCCGCCAGCGACCAGTGCAACGGTTTCCTCGTCATTCATCGCCATGCGTGCAAACGTCTCACGAATATCGACAGCCGCCGCAGCTGGATCAGGCTTACCGTTAGGACCCTCCGGGTTCACGTAGATCAGCCCCATCTGCACAGCCGCGAGCGGATTCTCAAGGTCGCGGACACCGGAATAGCGCTTGTCGTCCAGCCATGTAGTCTCGGTGCCCCAGTAAACATCCTGGTCCGGCTCCCATACGTCCTCACGACCGCCACCGAAACCGAAGGTCTTGAAGCCCATAGACTCCAGAGCGACGTTGCCCGTGAGGATGATCAGGTCGGCCCACGAAATCTTCTTGCCGTACTTCTGTTTGATCGGCCACAGCAACCTGCGTGCCTTGTCCAGGCTCACGTTGTCCGGCCAGCTGTTGACGGGCGCAAAACGCTGCTGCCCTCTGCCCGCGCCGCCGCGGCCGTCACCAATACGGTACGTGCCGGCGCTGTGCCACGCCATTCGGATAAACAGCCCGCCATAGTGTCCAAAGTCCGCCGGCCACCAGTCCTGCGAGTCGGTCATCAGCGCCAGCAGGTCTTTCTTTAAAGCTGCATAGTCGAGGCTCTTGAACTCTTCCGCGTAGTCGAAGTCCGTGTCCATGGGATCGGACAGGGACGAGTGCTGGCGCAGGAGATTCAGCTTCAACTGGTTCGGCCACCAGTCCTGGTTTGACGTGCCGCCGCCCGCGGTCTGGTGGAACGGGCACTTTGCCCCATTGGACGTAATTTTCTCGTCTGCCATGTCTCACCTCAATCTGTTTTGTGTTTGTGTGACGCATCGCACACGCCACGGGTTAACGGAATCACTGGAACGCTCTGCGCATTTGTATCAACCTATGCAATGTAGCATCATGGAGATGGATTGCTCCAATACATAGTTCCCATTCGGAGCATAGGCATTTCCTATGGAATTTCATCAGCTCCGCTACGTCTGCGCCATCGCCGAAACCGGCTCCTTCAGCCGCGCCGCCGAGCGTTGCCACGTCGCCCAGCCCTCGCTCTCGCAACAGGTCCTCAAGCTCGAAGAGGATTTGGGCGCAAAACTCTTCGACCGCCTCGGCCGCAGCGTCCGCTTGACTGAGGCAGGCCGCGCCTTTCTGCCGCATGCCCGCTCCATCCTTCATCAAATGGACGCCGCCCGTGCCGGAGTTGTCGACAAGCGCAACGACGTGCGCGGCGCTGTCGCCGCTGGAGTCATCCCCACCATCGCGCCCTATCTTATGCCGCGCTACACGGCAGACTTCGCAAAGAAATATCCCGACGCCCGCCTCCGCATCATCGAGGAAACCACTCCGGTCCTCGTCGAAGGCCTTCGCAATCTCTCCATTGACATCGCCGTCCTTGCGCTTCCGCTCCGCCATAAGGAGTTCGAGCTGTTCCCCATCCGCACCGAACCGCTCTTCGCCGTCCTGCCCAAAAACCACCCGCGCTCCTCGGCAAAATTCCTCTCCCTTAAGGACCTTCGCGGCGAGCAATTCGTTATGCTCCGCGACGGCCACTGCTTCCGCGATCTCAGCATCGCCGCCTGCGCCCGCGCCCGCATCACTCCGCGCATCGCCTTTGAGAGCGGCCAGTTCAGCAGCCTGCTCGGCATGGTCGCCGCCGGAGTCGGCATCACCCTCGTGCCTCAAATGGCCGTCGACCGCAGCGCAGACTGCAGCTACATCCGCATCAGCGACGCTCGCGCCACGCGCACCATCGTTGCCGCCATCCTCCGCGGACGCAGCTTCAACCGCGTCCAGCAGGCCTTTTTGTCTGGAATCAGAAAATAGACCCGGTGATAAGCTGTTTGCGAATGGTTCCATATGACAGAACCCCAGATTGATTCTCTGGTCCGCGAGTTTGCCGATGGCCGCACGGACCTTGTCTTCCAGCTTCTCGCACAAGGCTGTTCGCCTGAGACCTTGGATCAGAATGGCGTATCGCTCATGCAGTGGTGCGCCTATTACGGCGATGTCAGCGCAATGAAGTTTCTGCTTCTTCAAGGTGCGACGTTGGATTCTCTGGGGCAAAACCTGGGTCTTGACAGCGCATCCTTTCATGGGCACTGGCGCTTGTGTAAATTTCTGCTCGAACAAGGTGCTGATGTGAATCGAGCGGATGCCCATAGTGGAGAAACTCCCCTCCATAACGCATTGTGCAAAACCGATCGTATTGTCTACGACCGGGTTCTCAGGGTGCTTCTGCTTCATGGGGCCAATCCAAACGTGACGACGAAAAACGGAGTCGAAACAGGCGGGTTCATGCGCGACTGCAGGACGAAGGGCGAGACGCCTCTTCACCGCGCCGCCGCATTTGGCGGCGAGGACACGATCAAATTGTTGTTGGATGCGGGGGCCAGAATCGACGCGGCGGACGCTAACGGAGACACGCCCTTGAGTTGGGCCAGTTGGTATCTGCGCCCGGCATCGATCCTCCGCATGCTATGCTACGGCAACTTCAGAATTCATCCTGACAATCAACCGATGCGCGCGAATCTGTTAGGAACACCGCATGGCGCGGATTCATAAGTCATAGCTTCCTTTTTCTCTGCTCTCCTAAAACGTGGCCCGCAACCCCATCTGCATCCGCCGCGGAGGATCATAGCTCGTCACCTGCCCAAAGTCCTCGCTGCCTTCTGTGCTGTCCACGTACGATCCGTTCGGATGGTTCAGCACATCGAACGACGCAACGGACAACCCCACCGTTGGGCTCTTGTCCATCTGTTTGGGATGAACCTTGAAGTCGTATCCCCACCGCAGATCCAGGTCCGAATAATCCGGCCCGATCTCCGAGTTCCGCGGCACGCCCGCCGGCCGCGCGTTGAACAGGTTCGTTCCATAATTGTCATCGCCTGTCAGAATGCTGTACGGCGTGCCGCTGTGCGCAAACACGCCCACGCCCAGATTCAGCAGATGGCGCGGATTGATCGCCCCATAAACTCCGAAATGGTTGCGATGATGCCAGCTCGCCGGCCCCCACTCCGCATTCGGATCATATTGGTTTTCAGGAAAGAACCAGAACCCGTCCGTATTGTTCCCGTAGTGGCTCCACGAGTACCATGCAAACCCGGTAAACCGCTTGTTGAAGCGCCCACGGTAGTTGACGTTCAGCTCCGACCCGAGCTCGGTTCCCTCCGACTGAATCTGTCTCAACTGGGATACGTTCGGATTCGGCCTCATCGAATAATCCGGAGGCAGCGGCGCATTGATGTCCACCGAGCGATAAAGATCATCCCAGCGGTTCATCTGCCCTCCGACAGTAACCGTTCCCTTCTCACCCACCCTGCGCTCCAGTGACAATCCATACTGGATCGAATACGGCGTTCGAATGTTCGGCGACAATACAGTAATTGACTGCGGCTGCGCCTCCAGATCCACGCAATCTGTCACCGGATAACACAGCGGCTGCTGGTTGGCCGAAAGCTGCAAAAATCTCAATTTGCCCGGCGTATACCGCGCCAGGTCAAGCAGCGGACCACTCCCCGTGCGGTCGTAATAAACGCCCCCGCCGCCGCGCAGCACCACTTCGTGTTTCTGGTCCCACACCCACGCAAACGACACGCGCGGCGAGAAATTATTGATGTCGCCCTCAAGAAAGTTCCCCCAGTCATAACGCAGCCCTGGAGTCACCGAAACCCGCGGCGAAAGCTTGATCTGGTCCTGGGCAAATGCGCCCACCTCATCCTCGTGATACACAAACCGGCTCTGCGCCTCTTTCACCGAATATCCTGAAGGGATTCCCGCCTGCTGGTTCTCGATCGCCGTCGCAATCACCGATCCGTCCGCCGCATACGTCGGGCTGTAGGTATACGACCCGTCGCGGTCCGTCAGATCATCGAATACCCTCCGCCCCAGGTGCGGTACTTGAACGCCGAACTTCAGCGTGTGCGGCCCGATCGTCCACGTCATCATCTCATTCACGCGCAGGTTGTACTCGCTCGCCACCTGGTCATTCTGCGCGCTCCCGCCGATGTAGTTGCCGTTCACCACAATCTGGGGGCCCTCCTGCACATCGGTGATCGGGTCATACTGCCGCTCCAGCACCAGCGCCGCCTCATTCAGCGCGCTCGCAGAAAGAATATAGTTATCGTGGACAACCAGATCGTCTTCACGCCCTTTCGTGTTGTAGCCCGCTTCCGGAAGTGTCTGGTTCCCCACCCCCTCATTGCGGTTCGAGGTGTCCTGATACGCATACATCACGGACACGTCCTGCTTATCGCTGATCTGGTGCCCTACCTTGATCGAAAACTCCGTGTCCCGCGTCGGGGCCGGCACGTTCACGTTGTAAATCCCCAAAGGATTGTTCGGCGTCGGAGCCACCGTCGCATTCACCACCGCTTCCAGGTCTTCCTCCTGCCGGTTCAGCGAGAACAGGAACATCGTGTTCTTCAGGCGCGGAATCGGCCCCGTCAAATCGCCTTCATAAATCTTGCGCGTCTCGCCCGGCTTACTCGGCGACAGGTCCTGCTGCGCGTTGAACAGCGAATCGCGGTAGAAAAAATTGAACTCCCCGTGATACGCTGCCGCCGCCTGCTTCGTAATAATGTCCATCTGTCCGCGCCCGGGCCAGTAGTACTGGGCCGAATAGGGGTCCTGGTTGATCAGGACCTCCTTCACCGCCGAAGGCGAAACCATCGCGCGGTTCGCCTCCACGCCATCCACCATCAGCCCTGTTCCGGCTGTGCCCGCGTCTCCCTGGTCCAGAAAATTGCCCATCGCCGTCACATAATCGTTGTCAAAAATGGGCAGGTCTTTCAGGTCATTCGCCGTCATTACAGCTGTATCGCCGTTATTTTCTGACGCAGTAAGGTCGATATTCGAGCTTGCGCTCACCGTCACCTGCTGCACCGCCGTCGCAATCCCCAGCGTAATCGTCAGCGGAGCCGTCGGCACCGCTCCTGCTGTCACCGCTTCCGTGAATGGCTGAAAGCCCTTCAGCGTTATCATCAGCGTGTAGCTGCCCGCCTTGTTCGGCGTCAGCCTGAACCCGCCCGTCGCATCCGTTGTCGTCGTGGCCACCGTCGCGCCCAGTGCGGTTGTCAGCACAACCTGCGCACCCGGAACCACCGCTCCCGTATTGTCCGTTACCGTGCCGCTTATGGCCGCCGGCGCTGCAGCCGTATTCGCAGCTTTGCCGTTCGCGGCTGGCGCCGGAGCCGTCACTGCCGAAGCAGCCGTCTGCGCCGCGGCGTCCGCGGAAGAAAGAGCCAAAGCAATCAAACCAAAGACAGAAAGAACACCCACAGCCAGCTTGGAACGAAACAAGGCAGAATCCTCTTCAGCGTTGTGGACGCAGCACGCCCGTTGCTGTCGATTGCCGTTTAAGGAACGTGGGTGTGCAGAGCTATAGCATTTTCGGAATTACTGTAGGCCGAAGCGAAAAACCTAAAGTCAACGCGACCAACAGGAAGCGTTGACCCTCAACGATGGAAAAAGGCCACACTATTTCCGAAAATGCCGTAAGCCTGCCTTCCTGCGGCAAAGGCACTCACCGGTATGCGTCTTGCTGCGCCTCAAGAAAGAAACACTGGCCTCATCTCGCTTGGCTTTCACATCCCGTTCGTGGTCTTCCAGGCCGGGTTGAGAGGTAAACCAGGTGGTCGATTGTATCTTTTATGGTCGGACCACAGCGCTAAGCGCCATCGCCCACTCCAACGGTGCATCAACCAGGCAGTCGGAGCTCACTGTCTCCAATGTATGCGATGACATTCCAAATCGGCAACCGATGACTGCTGTGCCCGCGTTCCGCGCCGTTAAAACATCCACCACCGAGTCGCCCACCATCAGCGTCTGTTCGGGCCTCACGCCCGCCTCGCGCATCAGCGTCTGCAGCCCCTCCGGATCAGGCTTCTTGGTCGTAAAACTGTTGCCGCCGTAAATCCCAAAAAAATAATTCCCCAGCCCAAGCGCATCGCAAATCCGCTGCGCCGGGCGCACCGGCTTGTTCGTCAGCACCGCAAACGCCCGCTCGCTGCCGTCGGGCATGGAGCGCAGCGCGTCCAGCGCCGCAAACACGCCCTCATAGACATAAGTGTGGTCCAGCATGTGCGTCCGGTAGCGCGCCAGAAAGCGCTCCAGTCCATCCTCTACCAGCGCCTCGTCGTCCGGATCGCCCAGCGCTCGCCGCACCAGCATCCCCGCGCCGTCGCCCACATACTCGCCAATCACCGGCTCAGGCAACGCCCGGCGTCCCATCTGCGCCAGCATCGCATTCACTGCCGTCGCCAGGTCCCGCCGCGAGTCAATCAGCGTCCCATCCAGGTCAAACACGATCAGCCTGATCGCCTCAGCAGCAATCGGATTCACCACTTCCAGCATGTTTTGATTTTATCGGCGTCTGCGCCCCATACCACGCATCGGCCTCAGCCCCACCGTCCAAAGTTGATCAGCGCGTGGATCAGCACCCCGTACCACACGTTGTTCGTGCGCGTGTAGATCCACCCGTACACCGCACCCAGAATCAACGAGGTAAAGCCTGTCATCAACACATCAAGGAACGAAAATCCAGCTACCAGAAAAATCACGGCGTGGAGCACGCTGAAAATCAACGCACCCGCCATGACCCTCGCCTCTACGTGAAAGAACACCAGTTCGCCTAAATCAGTCTGTTTGAGCGAGGTCAGCAGTGCCGCCCGAAAAATAAACTCCTGCGCCAGTGGTTCCTCAAAAATCGTCCCGAAATGGTTCAGCTTGCCCACAAGCGTAAATGAACTGAACAGCCCGTTGTTGTAGGCAAAAATCGCCGCCACCAGCACAGCGCCTATCCACACCAGCATCAGCGGATATACCGCGGCTATAGGGCTGCCCACCGGAAACTCCGGACGCTGCATCCATCGCCGTACCAGAATGAACCCGAACAGCAGCAGATACGGCACCAATACCAGCACGCACGTCAGGGCAGTCTTGAAAGGAAAAATCCTGTCGAGAATCACCGTAATCAGCATCACGGCAAAATACACACCGCAATTGATCCCGATGTCCTTCATCGGCTCGTGGTGAACAACCTTCACCACGCGCTTGTCCGTTATGCGTATGACCTTCGCCAATCAATATCGCCCAATAAATAAAGATCTAAACCCTACAGCAAATTTGATTGTAGCGGTACCGCAGCCGCCCGGTCAGTCCCATCCTGCCGGCGCGCCGCCTGCACGTCCCTTCTCTGCCACCCCGCATCGAAAGCACTCCCGCCTCGTCCACTAATCTGCACCGGTCATTAGCTTTCATCAACTGCCGCAGATTGGCTTTTCCCATTAGTCAAACGTTTGACTAAACACTCTTGCCAATGTTAAGTTGGCGGCCCATAGGAGCATACCGCTTATGGACCGTCGGAACTTCGTCAAATCCTCGCTCGTCACCGCAGGCGGAGCCATCCTCGCTGGCCATTCCCGCAGCGCCAACGCTCTCCCCGCGCCGCACCAGCCCTTTGCTCCACAGTCCGCCTCAGACTACACACCAGACCACATCCCCGGCGCAATTCCAGCCTCCGCCATCGACTCCGCCCGCTTCCCCGATGGCTTCCTCTGGGGCATGGCCTCCGCGGCGTATCAGGTCGAAGGCGCTTGGAACATCGACGGCAAAGGCGAATCTAACTGGGACCGCTTCACCCACACCATCGGCAAAATCAAAGGCTCTGACACTGGAGACGTTGCCTGCGATCAGTACCATCGCTTCAAAGAAGACATCGCCATCCTAAAGCGCCTCAACCAGAAAAGTTACCGCTTCTCCACTTCATGGGCGCGCATCCAGCCCACCGGCACCGGTCCTGTCAATCAAAAGGGCATCGACCACTACAGCCGACACGTCGACGCCATCCTTGAAGCCGGCATCCGCCCCTTCTGCACCATCTACCACTGGGATCTCCCCCAGGCCCTCGAAGACCGCGGTGGATGGCCCAACCGCGACCTCGCCTCTTACTACGCCGACTTCTGCGGAGCCCTCGCCAAACATCTCGGCGACCGCCTCACCGTCTGGGCGCCCTTCAATATGCCCTGGACCTTCACCTACTACGGATACGGCATCGGCGTCTTTCCTCCGCAAAAGACCGGATTCGACCGCTTCCTCCGCGCCGCGCACACCGTCAACCTCGCGCAGGGCATGGGCTTCCGCGCCATCAAGGCCGCGTCATCCAAAGCCACCGTCGGCAGCGCCTACGGAATGGCCCCTGCCTATCCCAAAACCAACAGCCCCGCCGACATTGCCGCCGCCGCGCGCTACCACGCCATGAACAACCTCTACTTCCTCACCACGGCCATGTACGGCAAATATCCTGATGCCTTCATCGGACCTGTACCTTACGCCGCCATGGACTACCGTCCCGGCGACGACAAAATCATGAAGGTCCCGCTCGACTGGCTCGGCTTCCACTACTACACGCGGCGCATCGTGTCTGACGCAACTTCCACCTGCGTCTCCGGCCCGTCCGGCCACTTCGGCACAGAGACAGAAGGTGAAGGCGGCGCCTCCGCCCGCGACCCGCTCACTCAGATTCACGTCGAAATGCCCACCGAAGGCCCGCTCACTGACGCCGGCCTCGAAATCTGGCCCACCGGCATGTACGACCTCGTCACGCAAATCTCGCGCGAGTTCCACAACCCCATCATCGAGATCAGCGAGAACGGCTGCAGCTTTCTAGACAGTCCGGATGACACCGGTCACGTCCCCGACCAGCGCCGCATCCGCTTCCACCAGCAGCATCTCGCCGAGCTTGCCCGCGCCATCCGTGACGGAGCACGCGTCCGCGCCTATCACGCCTGGAGCCTTGTCGATAACTTCGAGTGGGCCGACGGATACACGCAGCGCTACGGCCTCACCTACGTCAACTTCCGCACTCAGAAGCGCACCATCAAGGACTCCGGCCTCTGGTACGGCCGCGTCGCCGCTTCTAACCACCTCCGCGTATAAATCGCACCGCCGTTGCTGCAATTTTCGCCGCTAGATAAGCTGCCATCCGTACCTTGCGATCACATGAAAAGTCCTTTCCCCGGATTCCATTTTTTGGCCGGCCTCTCGGCGCTATACTGCTGCCGCCGGATACTTTCAAATTTGGGGCCCCCGGTACTACGCCTCGGAAGGACAGATGGTTCCTCTGAACACTCTCCTTCGCATGTACGTCTTTTGCACGAAGACGCGAAAACAGCACGATGGACCCATCCGGCAGGAATTCAGTTCGTGGCAGCGACCGCTCCGCCGTCGTCGGAAGTCCGCTCGTCGATGACAGCATGAAATGGCCTCTGCTTCTCGCTGGTAGTTTTTGTCTCGTGTCCGATCGACCGCCAGCGGGATAGGCACATCAAGCACCTGTGCCTCAGAAGGCGTGCAAGCCTCGCGAAAATTCGTTGACAAGACTCTCTGCGCTAGAGACGCAGATCGAAAGAACGTTCAACCGCAACGCACGACCAGACCGGAGTCTTCCTCCCGCCGGACTGTCGCGTTTCGCGCGTAATGCTCCGCACCGGGTGGAAGAACCATCACGAAGGAGACACCGAATGTTTTTCCATCGCAAAGAACTCATCGTTCCGGTTGAAGTAAAAAATCCGGATCCTGCATACGCCCAGTTCCTGCTGCAACAGTTCGGCGGAGCCACTGGTGAGCTCACCGCCGCGCTGCAATACTGGGTCCAATCCATGCACTGCGACAACCCCGGCATTCGCGACATGTTGCAGGACATTGCCCTCGAGGAGTTCAGCCATCTCGAGGTAGTCGGCAAACTCATCGAGCAGCACACCAGAGGCATCGACAAGCTCGAAGGGGATGCACACCGCAGCCCGCTCTTCGCACTGCGCGGCAGAGGGCCGCACTTCGTCGACGACTCCGGCGTCAGTTGGACCGCCTCCTACATCAATGAAGGCGGCGACATCGTCCGCGACCTCCGCGCCGATATTGCAGCCGAAGGCGGGGCCAGAGAAACCTACGAAGCCCTCCTGAAGCGTGCGAGCGATGCCGGGACCAAGAAGGCCCTCCATCACCTTCTCACCCGCGAAATCTCTCACACTAAAATGTTCATGAAGGCGCTCGACTCCATGGGCAAACTCACCGAACCAGCCTTCGGGACCGTCAAGCCCGATGAAACTGTCAACATCTACTACCACCTGTCCTCCAATGGATCGCCGCAGCGCGGCCCTTGGAACCAGGAACCCGACTTTAACTACATCGCTGACCCGGTCAAGCAGTTGAGCCACGCAGAAACCTCAGGCAGCGGCCTCAGAAAATCGGCGTAACTATAACCCCGCGGCGCTTCATCCATCCTTGCTTGCTTTCCACCGCAAGCCCCTTAGCAAAGCCATGGATGGGCGGAGCGCCGCATTTCTCTGTCTTCAAGTACGCTCTCGCCTCGTTCTCTGCTACCCTAATACGTTTGCTTATCTTCAACGGAGCCTCTACGTATGGCCTTCAAATTCAAAGGTGTCGACTTCATCGGCTTTGACAATCTTCTCTCTGAAGACGAGCGCCTCGCCCGCTCCACCACGCGCGACTTTATCGAAGACAACCTCATCCCCATCATCGAAGACTGCAACCGCGAGGGCCGGTTCCCCCGCGAACTCGTCCCGCAAATGGGCCGGCTCGGCTTCTTCGGAGCCAACATCCATGGCTACGGCTGCGCCGGCATGTCCAACGTCGAGTACGGCCTCGTCATGCAGGAGCTCGAGCGCGGAGACTCCGGCGTGCGCAGCTTCGTCAGCGTCCAGTCCGCCCTCGTCATGTATCCCATCCACACCTTCGGCTCCGACGAGCAGAAAGATTACTGGCTTCCCAAACTCGCCACCGGAGAAAAGCTCGGCTGCTTCGGCCTCACTGAACCCGACTTCGGCTCCAACCCCGGCGGCATGCGCACCCGCGCCGTAAAATCCGGAGATGACTACATCCTCAACGGCGAAAAAATGTGGATCACCTCCGGAACCATCGCCGACGTCGCCGTCATCTGGGCGAAGGTTAAAGAAGACAACGGGAACGAAGACAATTCGGATGGCGACAAAGTCCGTGGCTTCCTTGTCGAAACCGATCGCCCCGGCTTCTCCGCCTATGACGTGCACGGCAAGTGGTCTCTTCGCGCCTCCGTCACCTCCGGCCTCTCGCTGCAGGACGTCCGCGTTCCCGCCAAAAATCTAATGCCGGGCACCGGCGGCCTCAAGTCCCCCCTCATGTGCCTCAACCAGGCCCGCTACGGCATCAGTTGGGGAGCCATCGGCGCAGCCATGTCCTGCTACGACACCGCGCTCCAGTACTCCCTGCTGCGCAAGCAGTTCCGCGACCAGCCCATCGCCTCCCACCAGCTCATTCAGGAAAAACTCACCTGGATGATCTCCGAGATCACCAAGGCCCAGCTCCTCGCGCTCCAGGTCGGCCGCCTCAAGGACGCAGGCTCCGTTGACCACCAGCACATCTCCATGGCCAAGCGCAACAATGTTTGGATGGCCCTCGAGTGCGCCCGCCTCACCCGCGACATCCTCGGCGGCAACGGCATCACTGACGACTACCCCGTCATGCGCCACATGATGAACCTCGAATCCGTCAAGACCTACGAGGGCACGCACGACATCCACACCCTCATCATCGGCCAAAGCGTCACTGGCATCCCCGCCTACTGAAACTGATAAAGGCGACTAGCGGGTGCCCCTGTCTCGCTGTTGAGACATGGGAGCCTTGCACCAGGCATCGGCCGCCATGCAAGATCGCCGACCAACAGTCGCTCCGGGCGATGTTGAGAAGTTGCAGCTTCGGTCTCGACCACAGGCAATATTTCGATTGCAACGGCGTGACAACGTGCTAGACTCCGCTCCAGAGAAGAGCCAGCATGAGCGGAGGTGTAGGCCCGACGGGACAGCGATCCGCTGCGGTGCCACCTACATCCATCATCAGAACTAGCGAGGTACTTGTCCTACCACGGAGGTGAATGGAATGATCTCGAGGAGTTTGCTGAGAGCCATGGGACTCGTGGCAATTGTATCTGCGGCTTCGATTCAAGTACGCGGACAAGATTCCAAGCCGAAAAAAGAGCCGATCTATTTCGAATGCCAATGCCAAGATCGGGTTGGACAATTAGTTGCCACGGCCTTTAGAGATGAACTATCCCGGAGTCCGCGTTATTACTCGGCGTCCGCTGCTGAAAAACCAGGAGCAAATGGAAAAATCCAACGGGCCTGGCACCTTCAGGCGCTATCGATGGATATAGACGACGGCGACCTTGGGAGACAGTCAGCTATATCGATCGTCCTGTTGATCGGGAATACCGATTACCAAACCCAATCAATACGAATATGCGGTCGCGATCGCGCAGATCAATGTGCGGCAGAGATGTTTGCGGATCTAGATCAATGGATCCAAAAATTTGAGCACCCCTAGCGGCAGATGACTTGCAATTCGGGACAAAAACCAAAAAATGAGGCGACTCAGCCCACTTCAAGCACCCGGGACGAATTTCCAAATGCACTCTTAGCGATCCGCATCGGAGTTGAACTAGCAAGGAGGAGCAAGCAATGTCCACTGAGAAGTATTCACTCTTTTATTGCCTAACCGAATCTGGCTGGCAGCCAATTGAGAACGAAGATACCCACGTTGAGGGCTGGGTCGAGATTTACGAGTTGAAGATATACCAAGGCTCACCTTTTGGTCGGACGAGCTGCCATCCTCTTCGGCTTAAGACGAACCCCGAATTCAGAGCCGAAGACGTGAAGCATTTGGAGCAGCAATTTCCGATGCCGGACCCCTTGCACATCGCGCCAGAAGAGTTGAACCGTGTTCTCGACAGTGCGCTCAGTCCCCGGCGAAACAGAGAAAATGAAGGATGAACTCCTAAAGTCGGATCCGCCGAAATTGGAATAACAGACAATAACGGACAAAGTGTAGGGACTCGATACACAAGATCCACTGATCCGCGTCACCGTTCGACTCGTTTAGTATCAGCACCCCATCCTCCACGCCCGGCCGGGGCCTCACGGACAGTCAATGACGCCGGCACACGACCTTTGCGTGCTGAGGTGAGGATGGGTCCTCGCCGGTAGAGCGGTTAAGCGAAGGGTGGGACTAGCGGAATCGAACCCGCCTGATCTAAAACCGTACACTCCACCCACAATTGCCCTAACAGCCCTCACCCGCGTCTAATCTCAATACAGCACCGTGACCCTCCATCTTCCCAAGCTCGAACGCCGCCCCGAGCTGGACGCTCTGCGCGGCCTCTTCCTCGTCTGGATGACGCTCACGCACCTCCCTACCCATCTCAGCGACTTCGTCAACCAGCCCATCGGCTTCATCTCCTCCGCCGAGGGCTTCGTCTTCATGTCCGCGCTGCTCGTCGGCCGCATCTACATCCACGAAATGCAGCACGACGAGGCCGGAGTCCACTTCAAGCTCCTGCGCCGCTCGCTCAAAATCTACGGCTACCACCTGCTTCTGCTCTTCCTCGCCTTCACCGTCGCCGCCGCCTACGCCGTCCATGCGCACCGCGTCGCCATTACCAACCTGCTCAACTTCTATCTCGCACACCCCGTCACCGCCATCATCGGATCGCTCCTGCTGATCTACTGCCCGCCCCTGCTGGACATCCTCCCCATGTACGTCACCTTCCTGCTCTTTACGCCGATTATCCTGTCGATCGCCATCCGCACCGGCTGGACGAAGATCCTCGCCGCCAGCATGCTCATCTGGCTGCTCGCCCAGTTCGGCCTGCGCGACGTCGTCCATAACTGGATCGTCGCCGTTACCCACCTCCACATCCCCTTGCAGGAAACCGGCGCCTTTAACCTCTTCGCATGGCAGGCCGTCTGGATCACCGGCCTCTGGCTCGGCGCCGGGCTCGCCCGCGGATTCACGCCCTTCCGCTACGTACCTCGCCCCGCGGTCATCGCCTGCTTCGTCATCACCATCCTGTTCGTCTTCGTTCGCTACGGATGGCTCGGCCCCCACCTCAACCCGCAGGCGCTCGGCCTCAAAGTCGACAAGTGGCAGATCGGCCCGCTTCGCGTCCTCAACCTCATCTGCTTCAGCGTTGTCCTTTACGCCCTGCGCAAATATGTCGTCAAAGCCGTCGCGCGCGAACCCTTCCTCACCCTCGGCAAGGCCTCGCTGCACGTCTTCTGTGCGCATCTCTTCTTTGTCTTCTTCGGCCTCGCCCTGCTCTATGGAGAAGTCGAGCAACTCCACGGCTGGACCGCTGTCATCCTCATCGCCGTCACGCTCGTTTCGCTCATCTTCGTCGCCGTCCGCGACGTCCGCCGCCGCCGCACCAAAAAGAGCAATACCAACACGCCCAAGCCCACCAACCAGCCCACCGTCTCGCAATAAAAAAACGCCCTCTTCGGAGGGCGCGTATCGTTATTGACGAATTCATTCCACTCCCAACGGGAGTGGCCACAAAAGTAGTCCCCAGGATGGCACCGAAGGCGCGTGTGCCCGGAGAGCCTGCCCAGAGCGCAGCGAAGGGGCGAGTTACACCGCAACCGTAAACGTATCTTCCGTCCGCGTTACCGAGCGGTAAAGCGTGTCGCGCTCCACAGGAACCCGTCCCGCCGCTGTAATCAGCCGCATCAGCTCCTGCCGCCGCATCCCCTGCGGAGTCGTCGCACCGGCATCGTGATAAATCTTCTCTTCGATCACTGTGCCGTCAATATCGTCCGCGCCAAACCGCAGCGCAATCTGCGCAATCTTCGCCGTCATCATCTGCCAGTAGGCCTTGATGTGCGGGAAATTATCCAGCAGCAGCCGGCTCACCGCAATCTGCCGGATGTCCGTCAGTCCCGTCGTCTTCGGCAAATGCGCCAGCGGCGTGTTGTCCGGATGGAACGCCAGCGGAATAAACGTCTGGAACCCGTGTGTTTCGTCCTGCAGCGCGCGCAGCTTCAGCAGGTGGTCCACGCGGTCCTCATCATTCTCAATGTGCCCGTAGAGCATCGTCGCATTCGACTTCAGCCCCGACTCATGCACCATCCGCGCCGTCTCCAGCCACTCCTCGCCGTCAATCTTGTGGTCGCAGATGATGTGCCGTACGCGGTCCGCAAAAATCTCCGCGCCGCCGCCCGGCATCGAATCCACTCCCGCCTCTTTCAGCTTTCTCAGCGTCTCCGGAATCGTCAGCTTCGCCCGCCGTGCCAGGAACGCAATTTCCACCATCGTGAAGGCCTTGATGTGCACCTTCGGAAACCGCTCCTTCAACCCGTGCACCAAGTCAAGAAAATACTCGAGCGGCAAATCCGGATGCAGCCCGCCCACAATATGGAACTCTGTTACCGCCTCGCTATAACCCGACGCCGCCGTCTCCCACGCCTGCTCCAGCGCCATCGTGTACGACCCATCCGCACCCTTCTTGCGCCCGAACGCGCACAGCCGGCACGCCGCCACGCACACGTTCGTCGGATTGATATGCCGGTTTACATTGAAGTACGCCACGTCGCCGTGCATCTTCTCACGGACATAGTTCGCCAGCCAACCCACAGCCAGCACATCCGGCGACCCATACAGCGCCAGACCGTCGTCAAAGCTCAGTCGCTCGCCTGCGAGCACCTTCGCGGCAATCGGTCCCAGCCGCGCATCGTCTGTTTGAAAGGGCCTTGGCTCTGTCATTTGGTCCACTCGAATCTCTCTACTTAATGATAATGCACATTGTAAGTAACCAATTTATGAGACTTTCCGGCTGCGAATTTCCGTACTTCGCTGGTACCATTCGACAGGAGTAATTCACACAAGCATTATTCGTCCTCAAATCGCACCACCGGCAATCGAAAAATCAGGAAGAGCAGCACGAATCACAAAACCGACTTGCTAACCAGGACTTGTTCATTGCCATATCCGATGAAGTTTTTACCGCGCCTTCTCAGAGTTGTTTTGCCTCTTGTTGCCCCGTGCGCAATTCTCTGTGCCTTTATTTCGCCTGCCGCAGCCCAAAGCAAACCTTCTGCACCCGCTGTTTTCCCCTCTCTTTCCACATACAACCTCGCCAAAGCCAGGCTCAACCTGCCTTCCGACTTCGCCGCCCCGCTCAACCTCCTGCTTATCTCCTTTAAGCCCGAGCAGCAGACACAAATTGAGACCTGGATACCCGTCGCACAGGCCCTCCAGCACACCAACTTTAGCTTCCGCTGGTACCGCATGCCCGTCTCCGCCAGCGAAAACTTTATCTTCCGCTGGTGGGACGATGCCTCCATGCGCAGCGACGAAACCGACCCCGAGACCTACCCCTGGATCGTCCCTCTATATGTCGATGTAAACAGCTTCCGCCGTTCCCTCAGGATTCCCACTGTGCACACCATCGCAGTGCTGCTGGTCAACAAGCAGGGCCGTGTGCTCTGGCGTGCGGAAGGTCCCATGACCCCGGCAGAGCGGGCCTCGCTCACCGCTGCGGTCGCCGCTTCAAATTAGCTGCCCTGACCCGGGCCCTCAACCTCAACCGCGCAGCTCGTCATGCCGCGCGCGCCATCACCAGCGCATCCAGCCGTCCCAGGTAATACCCCCGAATGCGCCCCTCCAGGGCAAATCCAAGCTCCTTGTAAAACGCAATCGCGCCGTTATTATCTACCGCGACCTCCAACCGCAGGCGTGCTACGCCTGCCTCACGGAAGCGTTCTGTAACTGCCCGCATCAGCATCCGGCCCACGCCTTGCCTGCGCCGTGCCGGCTCTACATCAATCGTCACAATATGCCCGATCGGTTGCCCATGTTCCATGCGCATCTCGGCAATCGCAAAGCCTGCAATGCCGTCGCCATCAGCCGCAACCAGCGAAATTCCGGTGGGATGAAAAAGGAAATACCTCAACTCCGCTTTCGAGTAGGCAATTCCCGGCCGGAAACACGCCTGGTCCAGCGCGAAGAGAGTCTCGACATCCTCGCGCTCGACCCGGCGTATCTCGGCCACAGCTATCTCGTCGCCATTTCCTGGGCCAGCACGCTGTCCCGATGCGGCTCCATCACCACGCCGTCATATAACGACGCCGCTATCAGCCGGCCGTCCACCGAATGCACCATTCGCACTCGCCAGCCCGCGTTCCACCACTTCCACGATCGATCGTCGGAGTTCAGGGCAAACACCAGGTCCGAGTCGCGTGAAGTAATCACCACACGCCCCAGCCCTGCGTCGTAATCGATGTTGTCGATATCTCGTATCGGCAAATCGCTGACTGCCTGCCACGTCTGCCCCTTGTCATTGCTGTAGAACGCCCCCTGCAGCCCGCCTACCCACAGTGCGCCGCTGGGCGTCGCCGTCAATGCGGTGACCTGGGTCAGGCCTGTCGGCAATGCCAACCTCTGCCAGCTCACTCCACCGTCCTGTGACAGCCGCATGCCGAACAGTTGCGCCGCAAGCACCACGCCGTCATGCGCGTCCACAAAGCGGTAATCTCCGCCGCGGAGCACCGGCCCGGTCCAGGTAGCCCCCTGAGTCGTGCTCCGGTAAACACCCTCCGCCGTTGCTGCGTACCATACCGGTCCCTGCATCGAAAGATCGTTGACCCGCGTGCGAATCTCCGACTCGCTCTTGCCTGTTACAACCGTGCGCGAAAGGCGTTTGTGACGCCGGTAATAGTACTCTGTACGCGTCCTTTCATTCACAACTCTGCTGTCCGGAACCCACACGTAGCCGCTCAACCGGAACAGCCCGTCATTCGTTCCTGCATAGACCGTCCCGTCCTCCGACTGCGCCAGGCTGAACACATCGCGCCCGTCCAGTCCCTGGCTGCGTTGTGTCCAGCTCTTGCCGGCGTCTTCGGATACAAACACGCCGCCATAGCTCTTGTCATTCACCACGCCTGCATACATCGTCTGGGGCCGCTTTGCATCCGCCAGCAGCGCTACCACCTGCCGCTGCGAAATTCCGCTGTTCGATGACGCAAAACTCACTCCAGCGTCATTGCTTGCCAGCACGCCGCTGCGGTCCGTCGCCAGCAGCACGCGATTCGGATTCGTCGGGTCTACATAAATATCGTTGATAATCAGGTCCGGTCCGGTCATCCGCTTCCAGTTCGTGCCCGCATCTTCCGTCTTGTACAGGCCCTCGGTCGTTCCGGCGTACACAATGCTGCGGTTCGCCGGATCCATCATCAGAACCCGCGTGCGACGCGCAGAAGAAGGAATACCCTGGATCTTGTGGAACTGCGCCCCGGCCGAATCGCTCTTGTAAATTCCCGAGCAGGCGCTCAGATACATCGTGGTCGGAAACTTCGGATCCAGCAAAATCGAAAACACATCCGAATCAACGATCAACCCTTGTTTGATGTTGGTCCAGTTCGCGCCGCCATCCGTCGTCTTCCATGGCAAATGCCAGGTCCCGGCGTAAATGATCTTCGCATCTGTCGGATCAATGGCTACCGACTCTACCTTGTGAATCTCCTGGCTGCCCGGCGGGCTGATCTCCGTCCAGTGCAACCCTCCATCCTCGCTGCGGTACACGCCCGTCATTGTTCCGGCGACCAGGATATTAGGATTCGACACAGCCTGCGTCAGTGACCGCACCGACTGGCCCAGCATCCCCGGACTTGCTGTCCAGGTACGGCCTTCGTCATGGCTGATATAGATTCCGCCGCCGTTTTCATCCATCTGCCAAACGCCGGCATACAGCGTCTTCGGATCGGATTCATCAACAAGCAGGTTATCGATCACCAGATCATCAACCGCGCCCAGTTGCGCCAGTCTCGTCCAGGTAGCTCCATCATCCGTGGACTGATAGATCCAGCTATTCGTAGTTCCCAAATAAATATGATGGGGATCAGCGGGGCTGGACGCGAAGGAGCGTGCATCGCCCCCTGCGGGCCCGACCGAAATCCAGCGGGAAGAGGCTGCCGTGGCCGCAGCCGGATGAAAAATCACGAGTACTAAGGTGGCCAGACCCAAGAGGGAGAGAAACTTTCTTCGATTCATAAGTTCCTTCGGGGGAAGCCTCGAGGCTCGACGCGCTTCTGTACGATAATATCCCCGTCCCCCCGGAACTGTGGATACCATTTTCGATACCCGCCCGGTGTCGGCAATCACACTTTGCAGCTCCCGTGCACACAAAAAGGCCGCCCGGAAACCCGGACGGCCTTTCTTTAGTTCTAGTTACTGGCAGCTTACTGACTCGGAGCTGCCGCCTTCTTGTGATGGTGACGAACCGGATGGCGCTCGCCCAGCGGCTTACGAGCCTGTGGCTTCACCAGAGATTCGTTAACCATGGTCGTGCCCGGCACATCGGCCTCGAAGTTCGCTCCGGACGGTACAAGGTAGTCCTCCACCTCATTTGTTCCGGAGTTGCCCGTCCGCACCGAAATGCGGGTCGGATCAATGCCCTTCTCGGTCACCAGGTAGCTCTTCGTGTTCACCGCACGCTGAGCAGCCATCTCTTCGGCAGACATCTCGCTCCGGCGATGGCGTCCGCGCACCTCGGGTACCGGGGCCGAATTGCCCACGACCACCAGAGTTGCATCGGGCGAACGCTGTAGATTCAGCGCCACGTCATCCAGGCAGCCCTTCGCGTCGTTGTCAACGCGGGTTGGACGCCGAGGATCATGGTTGAACTCGATCGAGCACAGCGTCTGCGTCTTCGGTGCCGGTGCCGGCGGAGCCGCCACGGTTACCGTCGTCGTAGCCGACGCCGTCTGTCCCTTGTCATCTGCAACGTTACACGTGACCGTAATTTCTCCGGCCGGTGCCCCCGTCGTCGACAACGTTGCCGTATTGCTGGTTCCGCTGATCGATCCTGCTGATGCCTGGTAGCTGTAGGTCAATGGACGGTTCTGCGGGCTTACGCCAGTCGCCGTGATCGTCGAGCTCTCGCCCGGATTCACGTTCGAAGGATTCGCCACGCAGCTCACTGTCGGAGGCTCAAACTGCTTCACCGTGAAGCTCGCCGTGCAGTCTGCGGACTCGCCGGCCTTTGCGCCTTCCGACACATGACCGGACACCGTGTAGCTGCCCGGTGCCAGGCTGCCCGTTTGGATCGTTGTCGTCGAGCTCGAACCGCTCGCGCCCTCGCCCGTCCAGCTGTACGTTGCCGTCTTCTTCGGGTTCAGGTTCGTCGCAGTGCCCGTAATCGTGATCGGCTCACCCGGATACACAGAGTCTGGGCTGGCCGAGCAGGCGTACTGTACAGGCGGCGGAGGAGTGAGGCTTCCAAAGTGGAAAACGAGACCGGTGCTCAGTTGAGCTGTGTTCGCATTCAACCGGCCGCCGGTGAAATTCTGCGGCCCAAAGTTCACATGCATGTACTCGTAATCGGCCTGGAAGAGACGCAGCGACAGGTGGTGATTAAACCACGGCAGCCCGTAGTCCAGTCCGCCGCCCCCTTCAAACGCGGGGCCCCAAGTATTGTAGTGGACCGTTACCGGGCTTGCACCGGGGCCGTCGTTGTTCGGTCCGCCAAAGCGGGTCGCGCCAACCAGCCCGTGCACAAACGGCTCGATGTCGTCCGCTTCGAACGGGAACCGGAAGATAATGCCGGCCATCATTGTCTGGAAACCATCATTTTTTCCATCTTGATGGTTTGCATACTCCAGCTGGCCGCCAACGTAACGGTTGAAGTAGTACGCACCGCTTGCAATCGCTCCGGTACTAACGTCGGACGGGCGCTGATTAAAGTAGTTGCCGTTCCCAAGGGGCGTAACTACTGTATCCTTGGGAGCTGCATACGAATACCCGACGAAAACATCGACGCGGGACGGGGACTGCTCCTGGGGAGCAGACGGCAAAGACGAAGAACTCTGCCCATACATAACCGATGCGCCAACTCCTAATACGCATCCGGCGAGCAAAATTCTGCTTAATGAATGGAACAAACGAGACTGCATGCGTGTATCCTCCGCAACCTATGGGAAGTCATACAAATGTGGAATGACAGCTTATGGAAAGTAAGCCTGAATCAAGACAACGGGCAGAATGCACCCAAAAAAGCACAAAAAGTACGACGTTAAAATTACCACACTTTCACATACTTAGAGCATAAATTCTTCAATCAGTTGCCTAAACCGCCAGACTTTCAGTCAGAAAATAAACCCAACTTTACACACTTTGGGTCATATCAGACCGCTCGAATTTTGCTCATTCTTATAAGAAACACGCCTCACCCTCCCCGATATCGATCAACCGGCTCAGGATCAAGCGTTTACTGCAAGTTAAGTGCTCTCTTTACACTGCCCTTCTCGTGCTGGATCTTTTCCTGCAGCAGTGTAATTGCATAGATGAGCTGTTCCGGCCTTGGGGGACATCCGGGCACATAAACATCGACAGGAATCACCTGATTTACCCCCTGCAGGAGTGCATAGTTGTTAAACACCCCGCCCGACGTCGCGCACGCGCCCATCGAAATTACCCACTTCGGCTCCGGCATCTGGTCATACAGCCGCCGGATCACCGGCGCCATCTTCTGCGATACCCGCCCGGCAATCACCATCAGGTCCGACTGCCGCGGCGACGGACGGAACACCTCCGCCCCGAACCGCGCCACATCAAACCGCGACGCCCCCATCGACATCATCTCGATCGCGCAGCACGCCAGCCCGAACGTCATCGGCCAGATCGAGCTCTTCCGCACCCAGTTGATCGCCGCATCCAGCGAAGTCAGGAAGATCCCCTCCGGCTGCTCATAGCCGTAGCTCACCTCTTTCAGCTTCTCGCGGTTCTTGCCGCTGCTCTCAAGGTTTCCGAACAAATACCGGTCCTGCGCCAATTCGCTCATACCTTTACTATACCGCTGTTGCCGACCCGCGAAGAACTGCCTCCCCATCACGTAGCCCAATACGCCACGCCCACCACCGTAATGTCGTCCTCCTGTCCAAAGCTCTGCGCCTGCCGCGCAATCGCCGCCGCACGCTCCCGGCTCGCATCGCGCGCACGGTCAAAACCAAACAGTTCCTTGGCCTCATTGGTTGCTTCCACCACACCGTCGGTCATAAAGGTAAGCCGGTCGCCAGCCTGGAGCGTGAAGGTCTGAGCAGGATATTCAGCATCGCTCGCGATGCCCAACGGTAGCGAGCCTTCAATCGCCATCTCCTTTCCATTCAGATACGGCGGCAGATGTCCCGCATTCGCAATCTGCATCCTTCCATCCGGCTTGATCTCCGCCGCCAGGCACGTCGCGAAGTGCCCGCCCGACCGTCCTATCAGGCGGCGATTGAGCATGGCAAGCATCCCAGCTGGGTCAAAACTCTGCTCGGCTGTGCTTCGAATCGCCCCCACCAGCACCGCGACCAGCATTGCCGCGCTCACGCCCTTGCCCGACACATCCCCGATCACCACCAGTAGCGTCCCGTCCGGCCGCGTCAGCGTCTGGAAGAAGTCCCCGCCCACCGTCTGCGCCGGGCGGTACTCGGCCTCAATGGTGAAGTATTTTGAGGCAATCGCCTCCGGAATCAGCACCTTCTGCTGCAACTCATGCGCCTGTTCCAGGTCCTGCGCAATGGCCTTCCTCGAAACCTCTTGGCGGACCTGTGTACGCACAAACCTCCGCAAGGCCACTACGCCGACGACCAGCCCCATCAAAATGTCAGCGAGATCTTCGATACGCATGCCAACTCCATAGACGAAAAAGCGGGCGGGTTGATGGAAGATGGCCAGAAGGTAGTCGTCAAAGGTGGAAATCTCCAGCAGCAGGATGGGAACAACCGCCAGCAGCACCTCGGCGCGATTGCGGCGAATGCCTTCGACTAGCAAAGCCGCGACCAGCGCGCCAATGGCGATGGTGAGCCCGAGCGAAACCAGATTGACGCCATGCAGCAGATGCAGAGGCAGTAAATTGAATCCCATCGTCGGTGAGAGAGTACACAGCACCATCACCACACGCGCAGCCGTCAGCAACCACGCAGCGCGTATGATCCAGCGCGTTCCCTGCAAGTGGAACCAGTGCCACCAGAACATGAGCCAAAGAGGCAGGATGAGAAGCGAGATGTCTCGCAAAAAGAGGCCGGTCGAGTAAGAAAGGAGGAACGTGGACTCCGCGACCAGGTCCGCGATGTTGGCGGAAATCGTGCACCCCAGCGCCAGAAAGAGCCACAGGTACATGCGATCCTGTCGGTTCCGCAGCCATGCCCACAGCGCCATCGGCGCAATCAGCAAAAACAGTAAAACTGTGAGAAACATTCCCAACTGATAGCGAAAAACCTGCACCCTGTCCGCTGCCTGCAATAACTGCACCGTGGACGCCGCACCCACCATCGGCACCTCATGCATGCCTCCAACATCGGGATAGAAGTATCGCGTGGCTGGCGACATATAGAAACGCACAGCCAGCTCAAGCACACCGTCCGGTCCGGGCGTGGGCAACGCAAACGAAAGTGGATGGGAAAAGTAGAGCCGCACATGATTACGAGCGAACCCTCCGCACTCGCCCACATACTGCCCGTTCGCGTAAACCTGGTAGCCATCATCGAAGTCGATCGGCATCTTGAGCCACAGCGGCTCGCCGGCATCCGCCACCCGAATCCGCATCCGGTACCAGGCATAACCGCTCAGATTGGGGAACCCCTTCTGCGTCCATCCTGGCAAAAAGCCCTTTGTCCCAAACTGCACGTCAACCGCTCCGGCCTTGGGCGTCAGATCCATCGCCGCCCACTTCGAGTCGTCATACCCCGGCTGCGCCCACTCCGGCTTTCCGTTCACCCACGGCGAGTCCCCCGGCTGGAACTTCCAGATACCGTCCAGCGCGATCACCGAATTGCCGAGCGTGATCACTCGCGCCGGGGGAGAAGAATTGATTGTCTGGCAAATCGCCAAGGGGGAGACGGAGAGCACTGCAAGCAGGACTAGCCCCATCTTCTTCATGCCAGAGAGACTAGCACCAGATATGAAAGAGTGCCCATCCTTTCTCCGGCGCCTCGCCGGGAAGTCACGCAGCCGCGTACGCCACGCCCACCACCGTGATGTCATCCTCCTGCCCAAAGCTCTGCGCTTGCAGCGCAATCGCCGCCGCACGCTCCCCGCTCACATCGCGCGCACGCTCAAAGCCAAACAGCTCTTTAGACTCGTTGATGGCTTCCACCACCCCATCGGTCATGAAAGTCAGCCGGTCGCCCGGCTTTAACGTGAAGGTTTGGGCGGGATACTCAGTATCGCTGGCAATCCCCAAAGGCAGCGAGCCTTCGAGTGCCATCTCCTTTCCATTCAGATACGGCGGCAGATGTCCCGCATTCGCAACCCGCATCGTCCCGTCCGGTCTGATCTCCGCCGCCAGGCACGTCGCAAAGTGCCCGCCGGAGCGGCCAATCAAACGCTGGTTCAATACCGCCAGCATGGAAGCCGGCTCGAAGCTCTCGTCGGCCCGCGTGCGCACCGTACCCACCAGCACCGCAACCAGCATGGCCGCGCTCACCCCTTTACCAGATACATCACCAATCACCACCAGCAATGTCCCGTCCGGCTTCGCCAGCGTCTGGAAGAAGTCCCCGCCCACCGTCTGCGCGGGCAGATACTCCGCCTCCACCGTGAAGTACTTCGACGCAATCATCTCCGGCACCAGCACCCGCTGTTGCAACTGCTGCGCCTGCTCCAGGTCTTTCTTCACCGCCTGTCGCGCCAGCTCATCGTTCACCTGCGTGCGCAGGAACCGGCGCATGGCTAACAAGCCGATCACCATCACCATAAGAACAGTGGCTATATGGCCGAGACCTATGCCGAGACCAAATGGGTAAAATGTGCTGGGAATGTCGAACGTAGCGGTGAGATAACTCGAAAATTGTACGAACTCCAGCAGCAGGATGGGCGCCGCTGCCAGCAGCGCCTCGGTGCGGTCGCGGCGAAAGCCCTCTACCAGAACGACCAGCAGCAGCAGGCCTAGCGCAGCCACGCACCAGATCGCTGCGTCATTCCACACGCGCAGCCAGGCCCGCGGCACAAAACTCAAACCGAGGTACGGCGAGTTTACCAGGAATGTGGTTAGCATCTCCGCCGCTACAAGCAGCCACAAGGCACGTGGAATCCAGCGCTTCTCCCGCAACCCGAACCAGTTCCACCAGAACATCGTCCAAAAAGCCGATATGAGGGTGTTAAGAATGACGACATCGAAAATAATGTCGCTCGAAATCGTGATCAGGGTCGTCATGCCCGCTACAGAGCTGAAAACTCCGACGAAGATATCGAACGACATTGCGAGAAAAAGCCACAGCCACGCCCGCTCCTCCCGGCTCTTGAGCCACGCCCACAGCACCAGCGGAACAATCAAAAGAAATAGGAAACCCCGCAACAGCTGGCTGAAATTGCGATGCACAAGGGCGTCCTCGTCGGCGGCCTGAAGCAGTTGCACGGTGGACGCCAGCCCCAGCGCCGGCGCGGCGTGCATCCCGCCTGCATCGGGGCTGCCAAAGCGCGTGGACGGGGACATGTAAAAACGGACCGCTAATTCGAGATCTCCGTCCGGCCCCGGCGCTGGTAACGGAAACGATTCGGGCTGTGTGTAATAAAGGGCGACACCGTGCGGAGAGAATCGCCCGAATTGCCCCACATAGCTCCCATTGGCATACACCTGATAGGCGTCATCCACATCGATCGGCATCTTCAGCCACAGCGGTTTTCCCGGATCAATCACCTTCACCCGCAGCCGGTACCACGCAAATCCGTCAAGGTCAGGGAAGCCGCGCTTCGTCCACCCCGGCACAAAGCCCGTTGTTCCCGTGCTCAAATCGATCGACCGGGTCTTGGGCGTCAGGTCCATCGCCGCCCACTTCGAGTCGTCGTACCCGGGTTGCGCCCACTCCGGCGCCCCGTTCACCCACGGTGAATCCCCCGGCTGGAACTTCCAGATACCGTCCAGCGCGACCACCGAATTGCCCAGCGTGATGACGCGCGCCGCGGCTGCTGCAGGCGAAGCCTGAGCAGACAGCGTCGATTTTGCCTGTGAGTAAACCAGGGGGAAGACTGAGAGCACTGCAAGCAGGACTAGCCCCATCTTTTTCATGCCAGAGAGACTAGCACCCGCAGAGCACCGTGAATATAGTCCTGTTGGCCTTCTTCTTTCCTACAATCTGGCGCGAAGCGCGGCTGCCTGGACGGCAAGTCCCTTTTCGATTTCCCGCAAACCATGTAAAAGTAAATCAACCGTATTGCTCGCTACCGGTCCACGACGCCCGGCTAACAGTTAAATCCAGCAGAATCGATCCCCGTCGAACGATACCTCTGCACACAGGCAAACGGCTGCGACCACTTCTGGGGGTGACATGCGTTCTCGTCTCTGTAGGATTTTCCTCGTTTCCACCATGCTTTCCGGCTGCGTTGCCTTCGCGCAAACCGCGACCACAGCCGACCAGCTCGCCAAACTCCAGGCCCAGGTCGCGCAGGCGCAGTCCGCGGCAGACAACTGCTGGATGCTCGTCAGCGCCGCGCTCGTCCTGCTCATGACCGGCCCCGGCCTCGCGCTCTTCTACGGTGGACTCGTCCGCCGCAAGAACGTCCTCTCTGTCATGATGCAGAGCTTCGCCATGATGTGCATCATCACCGTGCTCTGGGCGTTCGTCTCCTACAGCCTCGCCTTCGACTCCGGAACCGCCTTCATCGGCGGCCTGCATCATCTCTTCCTGCACGGCGTCGGCCTCACTCCGGACCCTGACTATTCCGCGACCATCCCCCTGCAGACCTACATGATCTACCAGTTGATGTTCGCCATCATCACACCGGCGCTCATCACCGGGGCCTTCGCCGAGCGCATGAAGTTCAGCGCCATGGCCGTCTTCCTGTCCCTCTGGTCCATCGTCGTCTACTCGCCCATGGCCCACATGGTCTGGGGCAAGGGTGGCCTGCTCAATGCCGCACTCGGCGGACCCATCCCCTGCCTCGACTTCGCCGGTGGCACCGTCGTCCACATCACCTCCGGCGTCTCCGCTCTGGTCTGCGCGCTCTACCTCGGCAAGCGCGTCGGCTATCCGCGTGAGGCCATGCCCCCGCACTCAGTCGTCCTCAGCTTCATCGGAGCCTGCCTGCTCTGGGTTGGCTGGTTCGGCTTCAACGCCGGCAGCGCCCTCGGGTCGGAAGCTCTCGCCACCAGTGCCTTCGTCAACACCCACTTCGCCACCGCTGCCGCCGCCCTTTGCTGGGCCGGGGCCGAATGGGTCCACCGCGGCAAGCCCAGCGCCCTCGGCGCAATCTCCGGGGCCGTCGCCGGACTTGTCGCCATCACCCCCGCCGCCGGTTTCGTCGAACCTATGTCCGCGCTCATCATCGGCGCCCTCGCCGGCCTCGTCTGCTACTTCATGGTCGTCAAGGTCAAGTCCATCTTCGGATACGACGATTCCCTCGATGCGTTCGGCGTGCACGGAGCCGGTGGGACCCTCGGCGCCATCCTCACCGGCGTCTTCGCCACCAGCGCCATCAACCCTATTTTCAAGGACGCGAAGGGCAACCCGCTGCCTTCCGGCGTGGTAGATGGCAACTGGGCCCAGCTCGGGCACCAGTTCGTCGGCGTTGCCATCGCCTGGACGCTCTCCATCGTAGGCACCTTCATTCTCCTCAAGCTGGTTGACATCACCATCGGCCTCCGCGTCACTCCGGAACAGGAGATTGAAGGCCTCGACGTTACCCAGCACGGCGAAGAAGGTTACGAAATGGCCTCATGAACGGGGCAAACCTGATACTCTTTTTTGTCCAGCACTTGTGAGAATTTGAGACTGAGATATGGAAAAGATTGAAGCAATTATTCAGCCCTCGAAACTCGATGCCGTCAAGGACGCGCTCCTCGAAGTCGGCATCGAAGGCATGACCATCCTTGAGGCCCGCGGCCACGGCCGCCAAAAGGGCCACACCGAGTTCTACCGCGGCCGGGAGTACACCGTCGATCTCCTCCCCAAGATAAAGCTTGAAATGGTCGTGCCCGACGAGCTCGCCGAAAAAGCCGTGCAGGCAATCCTCGCCTCCGCCCGCACTGGCAAAATAGGCGACGGCAAAATCTTCCGCTCCAGGATCGACGACGCCATCCGCATTCGTAACGACGAACGCGGCAGCGCCGCTCTCTGAGAGATCGGAAACCGGCTCTGACATGCGCGCCGCTCTCAATCAGGCGGCGCGCTGAACCTTCAATCTTTGTCGCCGGCAACCGCGGCGGTCAAAACAGCGGCTTTTATCCTGAGCGTTCGAGTACATGACCTCATATAAGAAGCGGCTTCAGCCGTTCGTAAGCGTTCTACACTCCTCAGAGCCTTCACCTCTGGGCTTTCGCTCTCGACGTTGATAAATAACTTGTAATAATTGCGTCAAGCCCATGAGTGCGCCCATCATCCCTCTGCCGCAGCTCCACGATCTCTATCAAAAAGAGAGCACTGACCTGCGCCTGACCTTCGAGCGTACCGGAGACGGCTCCGCCGCCATTCGCCGCCGCGCATCCATCGTCGACAACATCGTCAGCAAAATCTGGACCAGCCTCTCCTCCGAGAAAGATCGCGCTAACATCGCCATCGTCGCCACCGGCGGCTTCGGTCGCCGCGAGCTCTTCCCCCACTCAGACGTAGACGTCCTCTACCTCTGCGGTAATGAGGCCATCGAGCGCGATGCCCATCAGATGCTCCGCTCCGTCACTCAGGCCATGTGGGACGCCGGCCTTCGCGCCAGCCCCGCCACGCGCACTTTAAAGGAGTGCGATAAGGTCAACCCCGACAATCTCGAATTCACGATCTCACTGCTCGACCGCCGCTTTCTCGCCGGAGATCTTTCTCTCTTCCGCCGCCTCGAAAACGAAGTCCTTCCCGCCATGGCCCTGCGCGAATGGGATCTCATCGTTCAGAACCTCACCGAAATCGCCCGCGCCCGCCACGCCAAATACGCCAACACCATCTTTCACCTAGAACCCAACATCAAGGAGTGTCCCGGCGGCCTGCGCGACTACCATCTTGCCCAGTGGCTCTCCCTGCTCAACTCGCTCCAGCAGACCAAATCCTGGCCCAAACCCTCCGGCAATGGCCTCTACGGCACCCACAGCGAGCGCGAATACGCCTTCGACTTCCTCGCTTCCGTCCGCTGCTTCCTCCACTATCGCCATAAGCGCGACAACAACGTCCTCGACTGGCATTCGCAGGACGAAGCCGCCTCGCTCAGCATCGGCCTCGAAACCCGTGGCTCTGCCGACCCCGCCTACTGGATGCGCACCTACTACCGCCAGGCCCGCACCATCTTCCGCCGCGCCGCCCTGCTCATCGACGAGCTCCCGCCGCCGCGCCGCTCCTTCTATAAACAGTTCCGCCGCAAGCGCACCCCCGTCCCCGGCACCGACTTCTTCCTCGAGCAGGGCCTCCTCGATCTGTCTGACACCGCCACCGGTATCGACGGCGACGGCATACTGCGCATCTTCGGCATCATCGCCACGCACGGCTACAAGCTCAGCCAGAACGCCGAAGACCGCATCGTCGACAACCTTCCTGTGCTCGCCGTGCAAATGCCCGAAGGCCCGTTCCTCTGGAACTGTCTCCGCGAAGTCCTGCTCGGCCCCTACGCCGCGCACGCTCTCCGCACCATGCACGCTCTCGGCATTCTCGAGTTGCTCATCCCCGAGTTCCACGGCATCGACTCGCTCGTCATCCGCGACTCCTACCACCGCTACACCGTCGACGAGCACACCTTCCTCGTCATTGACAACATCCATGCCCTCCGCCAGCCGCATCACGACTGGGAAAAACGCCTCGCTACCCTGCTAACGGAGATCGACCGCCTCGACTTGCTCCTGCTCGCCATCCTCATGCACGACACCGGCAAGGCGCGCCGCACCGGCGACCACGCCCTGCAAAGTATCGAACTGTCTGAGAATCTCTTCGCGCGCCTCGAGTTCGACTCAGAAGAACGCGAAACCATTCGCCGTCTGATCCGCAGCCACCTCGATATGTCCGCCGCGCTCCGCCGTGACATATTTGTGGTGGAAACCGTCCGCACCTTCGCCGAAAAAATGAGCTCCCAGCAGCAGCTCAAGGCGCTCACCCTCATGACCTACGCCGACATCAAGGCCGTCTCGCCCGAAGCCCTCACGCCCTGGAAGGCCGAGAACCTCTGGCAGCTCTACATCGCCGCCTCCAACTTCATGGACCGCAGCGTGGACGAATCCCGCTATCACGTCCAGAAGGACCCCGCGCTGCTCAATCGCATCACCGCCCTCATGCCCGACAAGGCCGACGAAATCCGCACCTTCCTCGAAGGTCTCCCGCAGCGATACCTGCAAACCCGCCTGCCCGACCAGATCCGCAACCACTTCAAGATGGCCGCTGCCCTCGACGATGACCCCATCCAGATCGCCTTCCGCGTGCACCGTCAGCTCAACGAAATCACCCTCATCACCCGCGACCGTCCCTACCTCTTCGCCGATATCGCCGGGGTCCTCTCCGCCTGGGGCATGAACATCGTCAAGGCCGACGCCTTCTCCAATGAAGCCGGCACCATCGTCGACACCTTCCAGTTCACTGACCCCTTCCAGACCCTCGCTCTCAACCCCACCGAGGTCGATCGCTTCTTCCACAGCGTCCGCAACGTCGTCTCAAAAGAGGTGCCCGTCGAAAAGCTCCTCGAGTCGCGCCGCCACGCCCTGCGCCGCACTCACGTCAAAGTCCCCGTCGGCACCCGCATCGAGTTCGACAATGAGTCCTCCTCGCACAGCACCCTCCTGCAGGTCGTCGCGCAGGACGCGCCCGGACTCCTCCGCGCCATCGTCCTCGCCTTGGCCAAGCACGGCTGCAACATCGAGGTGGCCCTCATCGACACCGAAGGCGAATCCGCCATCGACGTCTTCTATCTCACCATCAACGGACAGAAGCTCACCCCATCCACACAAAAACAGCTCGCCTCCACCCTCACCCAATCCATCAACGCCCTGCGTTAGCCCATCACCCTTTCCACCTCGTCCCTCCGCGGCATCGACGGAGCCGTCCCCGGCCGCGTCACCGAAATCCCCGCCGCCGCGCACCCAAACCGTGCCGCCTCCACCAGATCCATCCCCTCTGACAGCCCTACCGCCAGTCCCGCATTAAACGCATCGCCCGCGCCCGTCGTGTCGACGACCGGCCCCGCGTCATGCGCCGCAACATGTTCCGTCGTTGTCGCATTCTTCACCAGCGCACCGCGCGCTCCCAGCGTCATCACCACGTTCCGCGCGCCGCGCCCCAGCAACGCCGCCGCCGCTCGATCTGCTTCTTCCAGGCTTGCCACCGGCAATCCCGTCAGCATCGCCGCCTCGCTCTCATTCGGAGTCACATAGTCGCACAGCGCAAACACTCCATCGCTCAATACACACGCCGGCGCCGGATTCAGAATCGTCCGCACGCCGCACTCCCGCGCCACGCGCAGCCCGTGCTCCACCACCGCCACCGGAAGCTCCAGTTGCGTCATAAACACCGCCGACTCCGCAATTCGCCCTCGCGCCCGGTCCACATCCTCCGTCCGCAGCGCGCTCGCCGCACCCGGAGTCACCACAATCGCGTTCTCGCCCTTGCCTTCTTCAATCAGGATCGCCGCCGCGCCCGTCGCCAGCCCCGCATCCGCAATCACAAACTCCGTGTTCACGCCCTCAGCTTCGTACGTCCGCAACCCCATCTCGCCAAACGTGTCCTTGCCCACTCTGCTGATAAAGCTCACCCGTCCGCCCAGCCGCGCCGAGCCAATCGCCTGGTTCGACCCTTTCCCGCCCGGCCCAATTCTGAACGTCGACCCCAGCACCGTCTCGCCCCACTTCGGCAGCCTCGCCGTGTCAAACGCCAGGTCCACTACAAAAATCCCCAGGATCGCAAGCGGCTTTGCTCGGCCCTCTTCCATCACCGCAGCCCCACCAGCCCACGCACGGAATCCCTCAGTTTCTGCGGGTCATACCCCACGCCGTCTTTGAACACCGTATCCACCTTCTCTACATCGGCAATGTTTTTCGCTGGATCCCCATCCACCACCACCAGGTCCGCATCCTTCCCCTTCGCAATCGTCCCAAAGTGCTGCTCCTCGCCCAGCCACTTCGCTCCGTTCTCCGTCGCAATATGGATCGCCTCCACCGGAGTGAATCCCGCCTGCACCAGCAGTTCCAGTTCGCGCTCGTCGCAATATCCCGGCACCACCCCGCCGTATCCCGTCGGATCGCACCCCGCCATCAGCAGCCCGCCATCTTTCGCAAAGTCATACTCGAACTGCATCTCCATCTTGAAAAGCTTCGGCCACACAGACGTATCCGCATGCTCCGCAATCGCCGCCCGTGTCGTTGCATACGACCCCCACGCATCCGGCGTCATCGCGTCGCGCACCTGCATTTCATAGCTCAGCGGAGGCAGGTTCGGCACAAACGTCTCAAACACCGCCAGCGTGGACGTCACCGCCACGTGGTGCGCAATCAGGTCCTTGATCGTTCCCTGAATCTCCGGCCCCTCCACATCCATCTTCGCCATCGCCGCATCCACCTTGTGCATGTCCGGACACACCCCTTCTTTCTTTTCCGGATAAAACTCTGTGTCCACCATCAGCCCGTGCTCCAGGTTGTCGATGCCCAGTACCGCCGCCTCCTTGAAGCCCACCGCGCACAGATGCCCCGTAATCTTCAGCCCATGCGCGTGCACCGCATCAATCGCCGCCTTCAGCTCTGCCGGAGTAATGTGCATGTACGCCTTGTACGAAGTAATTCCCTCCGCCGCCCAGTAATCAACCGTGCGCGCCGCATCCTCCGGCCCTGTCAGTTCATGCATGTTCGGCGTATACGATCCAACCCCCTCCAGATAAGGGCTGGTCAAATACAAATGCGGCCCCGGAATCTTCCCCGCATCAATCAGGTGCTTCAAAGAAATGTCCGTATAGGGCTCGATGGTCCCCGTCGTCCGCGCCACCGTCACCCCGCCCGCCAGATAAAGCCGCGGCGCGCTGTCCGCCATCTCGCCATACAGCGCCAGCAGCCCCGGCCTGTTGTCCGGCAGCGGATAAAACAAATGCTCATGCATCCCCACCAGCCCCGGAAACACCGTCTTCTCCGTCGCGTCCAGCACCTTCGCATCCGCCGGAACCTTCCCATCCGTCTCCGGTCCCGCATAGGTGATCTTCCCCTGCTCCACCACAACCATCTGGTCGTCTTTCGCCGGACCACCCGTCCCGTCAATCACCCGCACATGCTCCAGCACCACCACCGGAGCATCCACCTTCACAAACGGCTTCAACGCTGCCGATACCTGAGCGCCCGCCACTCCGCAAAACATTCCAAGCGCCGCTGCCCACAATAGTTGCCGCATATTCGAACCTCGCATCTGGAGTCACCGCTAAAGTGAAGCACCAGTCTCCGCGCACATCACCCACCAGTCAAGGCCGCATTTTGCCTAGCCACGCCGTCAACCAGGCCGTAACCGCACAGGAGTAAGATCATCGGCATGAAAGCCGCATGGTACGAAAAGCAGGGTCCCGCCCGCGAAGTCCTCACCGTCGGAGAAATGCCCGACCCCGAACCGGGCCCCGGCGAGCTCCGCATCCGCATCGCCATGTCCGGCGTTAATCCCGGCGACGTCAAAAAACGCGAGGACACTTTCGCCGTCGGCATGCCCTACCCGCGCATCATTCCGCACAGCGACGGAGCCGGTCACGTCGACAAGATCGGCTCCGGTGTCGCGCCCGAATGGCTCGGCCGCCGCGTCTGGTGCTTCGGAGCGCAATCCTACCGCCCCTTCGGCACCGCCGCCGAATTCACCGTCGTCCCCATTGAAAAAGTAGCGCCGCTTCCCGACTCCGTCTCTATGGAGCAGGGCGCATGCCTCGGCATTCCCGGCATCACCGCGCACCGCGCCGTACACGTCGCCGGACCTGTCGCAGGACGCACCGTTCTCATTCAGGGAGCAGCAGGCGCGGTCGGCATCTGTGCCACGCAGCTCGCCCACTTTGCCGGAGCTTTCGTCATCGGCACCGTACGCTTCGCCGACGACCAGGCCGCTGCGCGCGCCGCCGGAGCAAACGCCGTACTCATCTCCGACAAAGATCTCGTCTCGCGCGTAAAAGCCATCGCTCCCGACGGCATCGACCACATCGTCGAAGTCGCCTTCGCCGCAAACATCGATGCTGACACCGAGCTGCTCAAGCCCGACGCCTCCATCGCCTCCTACGCCACCAACGACCCCGCCCCCAAAATCCCCTTCTGGCAGCTCGTCTTCAAAAACAATCGCCTGTTCTTTCTTGGCAGCGACGACTTCCCGCCCGAAGCAAAGGCCGCTGCCGCCCGCGACCTCAACGCCGCGCTCGACGACGGTTGGTCCGGCTTCGAAATCGCCGAACGCATCCCGCTCTCCGACATCGCAAAGGCCCACGAACTCGTCGAGCACCCAACCCGCCGCGGCCGAATCGTCGTCAGCATCCCGTAACGCAAAACCATCCGGGGCCAATCTGCCTATTGGTTGTTCGCCTTCTCTGCGATCAGCATCGAATTCAGAATCTGGTCGGACATCTCGCGCACCGCAGCCGGAGAATGCGCCAGAAATAGCGTATTCGTCTTATCGCTCTCGCCAATCGACTTGAGCGTATCGAAATACTGCGTCACCATCACCAGCTGCATCACCTCTTTTGCCGTTGCCCCTTCAACAACCTTCTGGAATTGCTCAATCGACACCTGCAGTCCCTGTACGATCGCCTTCCGCTGGTTCGCGATGCCCTGTCCCTGCAGTGCCTTGCTCTCCGCTTCGGCCTCGGCCTTCTTTACCACCAGAATCTTGTCTGCCTCACCTCTCGCCGTGGCCGCCACTTGCTCGCGCTGTGCGGCGTTGATGTCATTCATCGCAGACTTCACCTTCTGGTCCGGAACAATATCGGTCACCAGCACGTTCACAATCTCATATCCGAACGCCGCCATGTCCGCGTCCAGCTCCTGCTTCACAGCAGCGGCAATGCTCGACTGCGAAGCAAACACCTCATCCAGCGTCATCCCCGGAACATGCCCCAGAATTACCTGCTCAACATAAGACTTGATCTGTGCAACAGGGTCCGCGAGCTTATAGAACGCGTCATACACCTTTTCCGGGCGCACCCTGTTCTGCACCGAGATCGGGATCGTCACAAAGACGTTGTCCTTCGTCTTCGTCTCCATCGTCAATGTGATCTGGTTCACGCGCAGGCTCACCACTCCCGCCAGCATGTCGATAACCGGAGTCTTCCAATTCAATCCCGGCTCTGCAATCCGCAAAAACCTGCCGAAGCGCGTCACAACCGCCACTTCCGCCGTATTCACAGTGAAAAAGCTTCCTAAAATCACAAAAAGAAAAATGGCCGCGCCCACTGCCGCCGATATCAGATAAACAGCTTCCATTGCTATCCCCCAAAACTTCCTCTCCGGAAGTAAGGCGGGATTATATCGGATTACCTGGTCACTTTAGATACCCCCACACCAGGTCAACCAAATCCTCCGCCACTCCCGCCCTCGACGTAGCCCAGGCCCAAAGCCGCGGCGGCCCCGGAACAAGTCCGAGGCCGCCCACTTTTTCCTGACGACTCTCTACTTTTTCGCAGCGATCAGCTTATCCAGGTAATCCGGCTTGCCCGGCTCCCGCTCCAGATGCGGATACCGGTCCCCGCCGTGATAATTCACCTCGGCGGTCCGGTAGTAGCCGTCGTCGACCAATAGCAGGTTAATCGGCGCAGAGTTGTCTTTGGCGGCCGCGATCGCGTCCTCCAGCACATCGTGCGTGTACACTTGCCCGTTCACCCCCACCACCTTCATTCCGGAGGTCACGCCCGCGTTATACGCCGGTCCGCCGACAATCGAGTCGTTCACATCGCCTTCCTTTCCTAGTTGCAGTCCGATCGAGTACGCGTCGTTCGGCTCCAGGCGCAAGGTTGGCAGGTGCATCGGCTCACTGTTCAGCACCGGCTTCCACCCGGCGTTCTCAATGCCTCCCACCGGCGGCTCCGCCGAAGTCGAATTCAGCCGCTCATGGAAGAACGCTGCCCAGTTGTACGGAGCCACCTGGTTCAACGCTGCCACCAGCTGATCAAAGGTGTAGGTCTTCACCTGTGGTCCCTCATTCGGACCACCGTGGAAGAGATGGCAGAAATCGTCGATCGACTTCTTTCCGTGTGTCGTGTCGTGGATGATGGTCGCGACCTCCAGCCACATCAGGTCGCCCTCCTCGTAGTAGTCCTCAGCGCGCCGCCAGTTCAGCCATCCTCGCGCAAAGTGCAATTCCGGCTCTGCAACGGCCGTGTCCAGCAGCGGACGCCACGTCCGCCCGGGCCGTCCCGGTCCCAGTTCCGCTGCCAGGCTTGCCAGGTAGTCACGATACTGCTCCGGCGTCCACAGCCCGCTGCGCGCCGCCAGCATCGGGCCCAGATAATCCGTCAGCCCTTCGTAGACCCACAGCAGGTCCGTCTTTTCCGCCACTTCGTAGTACGGCGGCGTCAGGTCTTCCGGCCGTCGGAACTTTCCATTCCACGAGTGCACGTACTCGTGCGGCAAAATCCTCCCCACAATAAAGGCTCCGCCCGGCTCCAGCAGCGTTCGCTCCGGCAATCGGCTGTCATTCGATTCGTGATGCTCCAGCCCGAAATGCGCTACGTGGTCGCTCAGCGTCAGCAGAAAGTGATAGTCGAGGTAATGTCGCGTCCCGAACAGCAGCCCGGCCTGCACCACCAGGTTCTTCATGTCCTGCTCGACCGCCGGACTTATCGCCAGTGCCGCCTCGCTGTCCGCCACCATGTCGAGCTCTTCATGGATCGGATCGCCCGCCGGCGTCAGATCGATGTCCCGGTAATACTGCCCCTCGATAACCGGCGAATCCACCAGCCGGTTCAGCGATACGGGTGTGAACGTCACCTCATTGCCCGTCACACTCTTCACCGGCAGGGCCGTCCCGAACTTCCATCCCTCCGGCAGAATCAGCTTCGCTGTGAAGATCTGCTGCTGCGCCGTCTCGTCTGCCCGGTACAGCGTCACTGTGTTCCACTCCAGAGCCAGCAGCTTGTCCGTTGCGGAATTCCCCTCCGGCTCCAGATAGTCGTACTGCGCGTCCAGTTCCGTTGCGCCCGCCGGCACATCCACGTGGAATGTGAATACGTCCAGCAGATCGCGCCGCCACGGAACCACTTTGCCGTTCGCCTCGAACTTCAACCCCGTCAGGTTCGCAATCGGCCCCGACGGCTGATGTTCACCGGGAATCCACTTCGGGTAATAAATCGTCAGCGGCCCCGGCTGCACCGGGATCGCCTCGCGCACGTGCAGAATCTTCAACGGCGATTGCGTTGTGTCCACCGTAAGAGCAATCTGCGTTTGCCCCCACGCCATCGGCAGCAGAAGCGCGCTCATCGCCGCACAAACCAGATGAATCCTTCTCATTACCCTCCCCCGAAACTGCTGATTCACAAACAATCCGGGATTATATAGGGTTAACAGGCCGTCGGGTCGTCTCGTTATTTCAGATACGCACGCACCAGGTCGATCAGGTCCTCCGCCAGCTCCTCGCGCGACACTCCGCTCTTGTCCTCGCCCGCAATATGGTGCCGGACATGGTCTTCCAGCACCTCTGCCATCAGGCTGTTGATCCCGCCGCGCACGTTCGCCAGCAACATCAATATGTCTGCGCAATCGTCTCCGGCGGTCAAAGATCTCTCGATGGAGTCAACCTGTCCGCGGATGCGCCGTATCCGCGCCACCAGCTTCTGTTTTTCTTTTTCAATATTCGGCATATTTTCCTTGACTATATCCTAGGGGGGTATGGTACAACACAATCATAATACTGAATTCCATACTGGAGTTCCAATTCAAACGTTATGAAACAAGAATCCGCACAGGAACCTCCGGATAACCGGATGCCTTCTCTGTACTGCGGGTGAGCACCGGGAAAAGCGCCTCAGGCAACACGAAAGACGCTTCTCCCGTCGCTCATCCCGGCACACAACCTGAGATTTGAGCGCGTGAGTCTGCGCCTGATGCACGACTCACCCCTCCACAACCGATCATTCGCCCAGTCGTTCCGCTCCGCAAATGCGGTCTGCCGGCAGGTCTGCGCGAACCGCCAAAGGAGGAGTCATGAAGAATGTCTTTTTTGCAGTCCCCGCAGTTTCAAGGACCCGCCGCCTGACTTGCGCCTGGGTGCCGACAGGCGATCGGAAGAACCCACTCGCCTGCGTTTGGAGCTATAACAAGCCGTCTCATTCATTCGACACACCACACTCCTTGTCAGTCGATGAAGTGGATAGAATGCCGCAGTGTGCCTGAAGGGATCTCAACACGAGGTTGTCGCGACACCCGCGCAATCTCGCCTCACGTAACTCGTCAACTGTATAGATAAGGGGATGTGACACAAATGGCAAAGCAACTAAAAGGCAATGCCGTAGCTGATTTCTGTAACATCCTTGCCATCATTTTCCATCATCATTCCCTAAGCGGCTCCGCCAGCTAGCGCGGCCAGAGATAGACAATCTTGATTTAAGGAGAATCACCAATTGCTGCGTCGCGCCGCCACTCTCTGCCTGTCGCTCGCGCTGGCTCATGCCGCGGCCGGGGCACAATCTGTATCGCAGTTGCCGGACGCACCCCTCACGGCGCCGTCTCTGACTACTGCGCACGTCTCGCTGCCGGCTCAGACACGGCAGGCCAATACTGACCCTGTTGCTCCTTCGTCGCCCGCTTCTGACGACAGCCAGTCAACCGGCGCCGCCTCGCAGCCCAGCGACCCTCTAACCGTCTTCCCTCATTCAAACACCAGCCGCTATTGGATTTCCGGGCAGGCAAACATCGTTTTGCAGGGGCATCCGGCATTCCCCGCAAAATACAACGGCCCAAACAGCTTTACACCCTGGGCTCAGAGCGCAACCACGCACGTTCTCACGCTGTACACCGGCTACGAGCTCACACGCTACACAGAAGTGTTCGCCGATCTTGAGGACGCAACCGGCGCTGGCATCGGCAACGCCAACGGCCTCGCCGGCTACACCAATCTTGACTCCGTACGCCTGGTGCAGGGTGTAGCGCTTTCCACCGCGCCCTATCTCGCCCGGTTTATGCTGCGGCAAATCATCCCCTTGTCAAAAGAGCGCGTTGAAGCCGACCGCGACGAACTTCACCTTGCTACCTCCCTCCCCGCGCGCCGGATCGAATTTCGCCTGGGCAAGTTTGACCTCACCGATTTCCTCGATGTGAACACTTGGGGCTCCGACAGCCATCTCCAGTTTCTGAACTGGACCGTCGACAACAACGGTGCGTATGACTACGCCGCAGACACGCGTGGTTACACCGACGGCGCATTGCTCGAATACGACGATCACTGGTGGTCCGCCCGCTTCGCCGAAACTCTTATGCCAAAAGTCGCCAATGGCACCTATCTCGACGCCGACATCGCGCGCGCACGAGCGGAGAACTTCGAGCTTGAGGCCCGCGGAAGCCTCATCGCCCATCGGGCCGGCACCGTGCGTCTGTTGAGCTACCTCAACCACGCTGATATGGGCAACTACGAAGAGGCCATCGCCGACTACCTTGATCACAAGACTGCAACGCCCAACATCGTCTCCACACGGCGGCAGGGCCGGCACAAATACGGCTTCGGTCTGAACTTTGAGCAGGAAATCACACCGTGGATCGGCGTCTTTGGCCGCCTCGGCTGGAGCGACGGCCACAACGAATCTTTCGCCTACACCGAAGACGATCGCACCCTCGAACTCGGCGTCTTTGCAACCGGCAGCGAATGGCGCCGGCGTTACGACCGCGCCGGAGTCGCCCTCGTCGGCAACGGAATTGTCGCCGCGCATCAGGAATATCTCGCTCTCGGCGGACTCGGCTTCGTGCTTGGCGACGGCGGCCTCACCTACGGTCACGAAAAAATTGTAGAAAGCTTCTACACCGCCCACCTCTGGCGCGGCTTCTTCGCCTCCTATGATTTCCAGCACATTAATAACCCCGGCTATAACCAGGCTCGCGGCCCCATCGCCGTTTCAACATTCCGCTTCCACACCGATTTCTGACAGAACGCCATCAAGACAGCTACCGGAACTATCTCGCACACGGAGCCATCCAGCTCTCCCACATCGACAGCCCCGGATACAACCGCGACCGTGGCCCTGTCTGGGTCCCCGGCCTCCGCCTGCACATTGACTTCTGATATGGCCATAATGTAGGTGCATTCCAGCCCTATTCATCACTGAGCGCATTACCTTGCTGGCGTCAATGGAGAACTACTTCCGGTTTGCCGGTGACCCGCAGTAGAAGCCCAACGTCAGAATCCACTCAGCGTCACTTTGCCGATTGCTTTGCCGCTCTCAGCGAGCGCATGGGCCTTCTTCAGGTTCTCGACATTGATGGGGCTGAAGGTCTGCGTCTGCGTCGAGCGCAGTTGACCGCGATCGACAAGTTCCGACACGCGACTCAGCAAGCGTCCCTGTTCGCCCATATCTGCCGTTTGCCACATCGAGCGTGCAAACATGAACTCCCAATGGAGCGACGCAGACTTGCGTTTGAGCGGCACCACATCGAGCGTCTCGGGGTCGTCGATCAGACCGAGCTTTCCCTCGGGAGCCAGGACCTCGACCAACGGCGCAAAGTTCCGCGCGGTGGCCGTGAGACTGGCGATGTATTTCACCGGAGCCACGTGGAGTCCATTTACCTGCTCGGCCAGCGGTTTGGTGTGGTCGATCACATAATGAGCACCCATCTGCTTCACCCAATCCACAGTTTCTGGCCGCGAGGCGGTTGCAACGATGGTCAAACCTGTGAGTCGACGGGCCAGTTGCACGAGAATCGATCCCACGCCGCCTGCGGCTCCGCTGACCAGCAAAGACGCACCGCTTTCGCCTTCACGAACGCCAAACCGATCGAACAGCAATTCCCAGGCGGTAATGCTGGTCAGGGGCAGCGCAGCTGCCTCGGCAAAGCCGATTGATTCCGGCTTGCGTCCGACGAGCCTTTCATCCACGGCCTGGTATTCTGCGTTCGAGCCGGGACGATCCAACTCGCCTGCATAGTAGACCTCATCGCCCACACCGAAGCCGGTGACTTCGGCGCCTTTGCCTACAACCACACCCGCAGCATCCCAGCCAAGCACCCGCGGTGCGCCTGTATCGTCCGACGCCGAGCCCTGATGCCGCGCTCCCCGTACTTTTGTGTCCACCGGATTGACCGAAACCGCCCGCACATTGACGAGCAAATCTCGAGGCCCGAACTCCGGCTTCGGCAATTCCAACTCCACCAGCGAGTCCTGGGCTTCGATCGGTAGCGGACGGGTGAATGCGATTGCTTTCATTGGTTCTCTCCAGTGTGGAACGGTGCTCAACTCGGATCGGAATCAAGTCTACCAGCCAAATTGTTCCCATAAGGATCATCAAGGACTAGCAGGCAACGAATCATTGAGCTTGTGTTTCGATAACGGGAAGCGCGCTTTGCCTTACCGGACTTCCAACTCAAAAAGCGCATCATCGCCCTGCCCAAACAGAAGATGCCCTCCCCGTAGGCCCGCGGGCACGCCCGCTCATGGCCCTACACACTCTCAATCCAGATGGTGCATCTCAAACCACACCGCCAGCCACACGCCTAGAATGGCGAGCAGTAGAAACAGGATGATGGCGTGCACAATCTCCCGGCGCTTCCATCGGATCTGTGCTACACGCCGCTTGTTTCCCTTGCCAAGAATCTTTGCCCCGGGCATAACCGCCTCTGCGAGCGAAACGGCCGAAGCCGCTCATCAACGAGCGGCTCCGGCGTCGTGCACAGTTAGAAGTGGAATCCGACCTGAGCAGTCAGCGCGCGCGGAGTTACGTAGTGCGTGCCGCTGAATGTCGAGAGGAAGTTGTAGAGCGCGTACTTATTGGTAATGTTGATCGCAGTCAGCCGCAGGCTCCATTTATATTTGTCGCCATTGAACAGGTTGTCTTCGCCCAGTGACATATCAAATAGACTGCGCGGCGCGATACGCTGAGGATTGTGGTCGTTGTCTCCCGTATTCGGAGCAGGAATACTGAGCAGGCTTGACGAGTATTCGGATGCGGGGCAAGGCGTGGGCAGGGGAGTTGTTGGAGTTGCCTTCACTCCATTGCACATCAGTCCCGCCTGGAACTCTTGATCAGCCGTGAGGCTGCTAAGATCGATGGCCGGCGTCCCGTTAGGCAATGTCACCGAGAAGCCGGCACACGGTGTATTTGGGTTCTGAGAGGCCAACCCATAACACGGCGCGGCGCCTGCGACCAGCCCGCTGTCATAGCGCCAGTTGAAGCTGTACCAGGGAGCATGTCTCCACGGCAACTGATACTGCAGATGCGTCGTTTCGTTGAACCTCTCGTCGTGATCAATGCGGAAAGGATACCCGCTCTGCCCCACGGTCGCTCCAGCCCCAGCCACCTGCGGCGGGAAGAAGCGGGCCGCAACCGAAGAAGCCACAAAGTACGCACTCAGGCCGTGACTCGTCGGCATCTCGGCGCGCAGCGCAAACCCCGGAATCTTGGAGTTGTGCCAGTCAATCGGGAACGTGATCGGAGTATTGCCGAGCACGCTGAAGTCGAAGGCGTTGTGCGTGTACTTCCAGATGTACTCGCCGCCCACGATGAGATGACTCCCGAATGCCTGCTGCAGGCTGGCGTGGAACTCGTTGCGATAGCCCGGCTCTAGTGTTCCCGTTACGCCCGGCGTGCAAAGCAGCAGCGGAGCGAGCACGCCATTCGCGCAGCCCTGACTCGAAAGCACCAGGTTCTCGTTGAATGGCGTCTCCAGAGTGCGGGCGTAAGAGATGCCGAGAATAGTGTTCGTCTGCTTGACGTTGTATGAGACTCCCAACCGCGGCTCCGTCTGGTTGGCGTCTGTAAGGCCGTTGTAGACGTCCTCCCGTAGCCCGAGGTTGGCCTGCCAGTTCCCCATTCTGAGTTGGTCTTGAGCATAAAGCGCCAGCTCCTTGACGTCCGTATGCCCGAAATAGAAGTAACTCGAACCGCCGCGCGTCAGGTCGTATGGCGCAAGCAGGGGCAGGTAGTCTGGATTCGGCGCGAGGGTTCCTGCGCATTGGGATGGATTGCTGTAGCCGGGGACGGGATTCCCACTGGCATCTACGCAGGGCGAGTTGTAGGTGTTGTCCACGACGCCCAGCGTGTCGCTCTCGCGCAGGAAGGTCTGGCCGTATTGCACGCCGATCTTGATGTTGTTAATCCCCTTCACATACGAGTAGTCCGCATGTGCAGCTGCATTCATCAGGCTGCGGATCTGTGAGATGGACGAAGTTTGCAGGTTCGGTGGCCCCAGATCAGCAAGAGGATTGCCGCTCGGAAAGTAGTTATACAGGTCTTTTCTCACCCAGGCCCCCACGTTGAGCACCGAGTTGCTGCCGATGATCCGCGTGTAGCTCGGATAGATGTTGAAAGTCCCGATCTTCGAACGCTGGTCTGTATTGCCAACACTTTCGAAGACAGGATCGGCGGTAGTGCCGGTGCCCGGCACGACGTTCTGCACATTCAGGTTATCGAAGGCATTCGGCGTCTGGAACCACGAGCGGCTGTAGTTCAGGTCCAGATGCAGCGAATCGACCGGGGTCAGGGAATAGTCCGCATGATCGAAGAAGTTTTCCTCGTTGCCCTTGTCGTGGAAGACGGTAAACTCCGGTGGATCCAGGAAGCGCCCGGTGTTGAGGCCGTCGATTTCGACGAAGTTGCCCCAGGTCTTACCGCCGTAGCTGAGATCGATGCTCCCGCTGGCCGAACCGAATGACCCATAGGACGACGTAATGCTGCCTGTAGGAGTCGTGATCCCCTGCCCTGAACGAGTCGTGGCAACAATCACCAGACTCGTCTTGTCTCCGTACTCAGCAGGCGGAGCGCCCTCGAACACTTCGATCGATTGGATCGCGTCTGACGGTATTTGGTTCGAAAAGACCTTGCTCTGCTGGTCCGTGATCGACTGGCCGTCGATTGAGAATGAGTTGGAGGCATGGTCGCCCATCCCGTGAAATAGGCCGTTGGAATCAGCCGAGACCCCGGGAGTAGTCAGCGTCACCAGCGAACTGAGTGAGGATGACTGGCTCTCAAGTGGAACCTTCTGAAACATGCCGCGGTCCACATCCGTGTGAAAGTTAGGGGTGTTCTCGATAAGGTCCTCGCCGCTCACTGTAACGGTGGTTGTGGCGGGACCTACACTCAGGCTGTTCTTAAGCGTGACTGTCACGTTTGAGCTTACGTTCACGTCCTGCATGATGGGCGCGAAGCCCTTGGCCGAGATGACCATGTGATAGGGATTGAACGGCACGTTGAAGAAGTTGTACTTACCTGCGTTGTCCGTAACCGCAGTGCGACTGTATCCGCTGACGGGATTGATGATGGTGACCTTTGCGCCGGGAATGACCGCGCCAGAAGTGTCGGTTACAGTGCCGACTATGGTGCCTGCGCTGCCAATGGCCTGGGCAAAAACGAATGAAGACGCGGCCGCCTGCATAAAGAATGCAAGCAGAAGAGCGATGACGCCTCGCACGACTGTGCGCATGAAACGACCTCCATAAAATGGGCTGAATTGTGAGGTGGGTCTGCTTGGAGCGTCTCGTCAATTGGGATGACGGCCAGCGTCCCGGTGATTCGGGAAACCGGTTCGCCGCAGGAAATATGCCTTACGGCCCCTCCTCAGAGAAAGACCGGAACAGGCAATCGCAGCGCGACAAACCCAATGGAAAAGATGCTCAGGCGAAGATGGATTCAGCCGGTGGAGGCCGGCAGTCGAGCCGGAAAAAGAAGCTGCGAGGCGGCAGTTGAAGCACAGGCTCCGGCGAAAGGTGCTCGACCGGCTGGCTCGAGATATCGAGCGTAATAAGTGCTACAACCTGAACCGCCTGATGCGCCGTTACGCAAAGCGCGCAATCGGGATCGATGTGCCCGGAAGGGTGGCTGTGCGCGGCCTGCACAACCCCGATCATCATCACCAGCGCCACGCAGACAATTCCCACCAGGGCAACCATGGCGGAGCGCGCACGCGGTCTTAATGACAGCAATCGCATCATTCTTGACTATAGCATTAACACGCAGTCACCTTATGGAGCATTCCCGCCTCAGCCGTTACCATCCTGCAAAATCCACTAAAATCGCCCTTCATGTGCAGTACAAATCGCTGCCTGCGCTAGACTAATCCGCAAGCGCCGCCTGGTATTCACGGCTCTGCCTTTATCTGTTGTTCTCTAATGGAGCAACCAACATGCGGTCACTTCTCTCCGCCGCCGCACTCACTTTTCTCGCAATCCTCATCGCCACCAGCCCTTCGCAAGCCCGCGCCCAGCAGCATCTCGCCGAACAACATTTAATGGTCCCGCGCTCTGACGGACACATGACCCCGCTGCTCGTCTACCCGCCCGAAGGCACCATCCACGGCTGCGCGCCACTCGCCGTCATCTCTCACGGCGCAGGAGGCTCCGAGTACGGCTACCGCTATCTCGCCGAAGCCATGGCGCACCTCGGCTACACCACCGTCGTTATGGGACACAAAGAGAGCGGCCGCTCCGCTCTGCGCGATGACATCCTCTCGCACGGCATCCGCCCTGGAATAGACGCCCTCGTCGTCAACACCCTAGCAGAACAGGACCGCCTCCTCGACGTTGGCGCCGCTCTCAAATGGGCCAACAGCCGGTGCCGTGCGCCGTTTCGCGTTCTGCTCGGTCACTCCATGGGCTCGGAAACCGTCATGCTCGAAGCCGGCGCGAAAAACATCATCAATGTCGCCTCGCCGCCTGCCGGACAGGACCGCTTCAATGCATACGTCGCGCTCTCTCCCGAAGGTCCCGGAGTCGTCTTCTCGCAAAATGCCTGGCGCAATATCCGTAAGCCCATGCTCATCCTCACCGGCACCCGCGATCAGTCGCTCAAAGGAGGCCCACAGGCCCGCCAGCTTCCCTGGCACAACCTTCCCGGTCTACCCGATCATTGCCAGTGGATGGGCGTCATCAACGGCGCGACGCACATGAACTTCGCAGGCCGTGGATTCGGCCACCTCATGGTTGAGCCTTTAGTCACGCAGACCATCGCCGCATTTCTTCAGGGTGTCCGCCAGCACTCCTGCGTACTCCCTCCGCAAATTGCGCAAATGACTTTGACCGCAAAATAACGGGCCGTTATCTTCAACTTTCGGTACGTAACCCGCGAGCCTCGCCGACAGCTCTTTCTTCTCAACCTGCCAGCCGCTCTCCGCGAAAATACTCCCGCACGTCTCCGCGAAACACCAGAAGATACCCGATCATCGCAAAGATCAACGCGTGCACCAGGATCCCTCGATGGTTTAACACAGAAATGACCGCCACGTGCCCGCCGATCCACACCAGCGTCAGCCATCGCGCCCAGTTGCGTCCTCGCAGCAGAAACGCGCCGCATACGATCCCCGCCCCATCGATCAGCACAATCCATATCAGGTCATGCTCCGGCGGCCAAAGCGTCCGCGCATACATAAATCCGCGCACCAGCCCGAACGCGCCGGCCGCCATCATCAGCCAGCCCACAACCGTCACCGCAATGGGGCGTCGAATCATATGTCTCAGTGCTATTCGATAGGTCCGCGCAGCGTAGCGCCCCAATCCGCTGGACTCATATCACGCGCATGCCGTGAAAACAGCCAATGATGTCCCTCGAAATCTTCCACGCCATACTGCCGTTCACCATAAATCGTTTCGTGCAGCTCTTCCACTATCTTCACACCCGCCGATTTCGCGTGCTCGTAATGTCCATCGACGTCTTCCACAAATACAGTCAGGCTTTGCGTACTGCCGCCAAGCTCCTTGGGAGTCGAACGCCCGTCGCCTGCGCGCTTCACCATAATCCACGCCTTACCCAGCCGCAGTTGCGCGCCGCTCACAGGATCACCATACCGGTAATGCTCGACAAAGCCGAAGCTCCTGCCTAGCCACGCTACCGCCTCCTCCACGTTGCGATACGCCACATGCGGCAACACGCTGTCCGTTGGCACCGACCGGTTGAAAATCATCGCAGTTCACTCCGTCGTAGTTACCGTATATCAGACTTCTACGCCACCACCCGCCGCGGCGTAAACTTCTGCCGGTAATAGGCTGTCGTCATAATAATCGCCGGGACCCCGACTGCGGTCGGCAGCACCCAAAGCCACCACGGACTTCCGCCCAGCCGCGGGCCGATCGTTACCACACAGAACGCCGTCCACGCCGCGATATAGCTCCCGATCATTCCCTGCAAATGCGCGTACCACCAGAACATCTTCTCCTTTGGCGGATGCGTGAACCTCCACATCGCACTTGCCGCAATCCACATCCCGATCCCGCCAAACACCATCGCCGGAATCCCCAGTCCCTGCACCCACTCCGGTCTCACGGCTCCAAACAGCGCCAGCAATGCGCTCGCCGCAAAGCACACCACAGCCGCAAACCAGTCCAGCGCCTTCGTTGTCTTCTCTCCCTTGTAGGCTGCTTTCTGCCCCAGCACGCGATACGCCGTAAACGCCGTATAGAAGCTGAAGATCGCCACCAGCCCCAGAAACAACAACGGACGATACGCCGCCATCGTCAGTGCCGTCACCGCCACGCCCGCCATCGACCAGAAGTAGATCTTCCCCCATAAGCGGTGCGCTTTTCCGCCCTTCGCCGTCACCAAGGCCAGCGGAGCAAGCACAAACGCCCCCGACCCCGCCGTTATATGCAGCCCCAGTACCACGTTCACCCACACCGGATCATGCCCTTGCATCGCCGTCACCTCGATTTCGTAATTTTCTTCAGATCCTTCAGCATGTCTTTGCACCACTCCTCCTGCGCCTTCGTCATGTACTCGCCATAGCTCAGCGTCATCAACCAGAATGGCTTCTGCGGATGCCTCCCGCCTTCCCGCTCAACACGTGCCCGCGTCGCCTTCAGTTCTTCAAGTTCCTTTTCGCACGCAGTCAGTTTTCGCTCAATGTGTTCCGTGACTGTGTCCGCATCCGTCAATCCGCCAAAAAACACCTTCAGCAGCAGCTCGCTGCGCGGAACCTCCGGCTCAGCCCGCACCTTCAGCCACGCCTGCAGCGCCTTCTTCCCAGCCGCCGTCAATGTATAAACAATCCGCTCGGGCCTGCCGGCATTCCGTTCTGTCCGTTTCTTCACCATCCCATCCGCAGCCAGCCTCTTCAGCGACGGATAAATCTGCCCATACCCCTCACGCCAGAAATGCCCCACCGACCACTCGCTCAACTGCTTCAGGTCGTAGCCCGACATCTCGCCCAGGCTCAAAAGCCCCATCAGTGCAAACTGGCTCTGGTTTGTCTTCATATCAAAACTATATATATCTTTTTGATATAAATATGCAAGAAAAAAGCGCCGGACCCATCTGCCCGGCGCTTTCTACCTTAAGGTTTGTCTAGTTGGCCCCCGCCTTCTGGAGCTGCGCAATCTGCTGCTCCACCAATGTGCGATTCGGCCCCGGCTTCATATAGGTCAGGCTGTGCTGCAGATGGTGCAGCGCCCCCGTTAAATCACCCTGGCTTGCCAGCATCACCGCCAGCAGTTGCTCCGTATTCGGCGCCGTATGCTGCGGATCCATTGCCAGCGACTTCTTCGCGCTCTCCTCCGCTGCATCCACGTTGCCAAGGTTGTAGTTGCCCACCGCGTTGTAATACAAAATCTGCGGATTGCCCTCCGGATTCAGCTTCAGCCACGCGTCCGTCGCGTCCTTCACTTCCTTCCAGTTCTTCTGGTCGGCAGCGAGCTCGGCCATCGGCAGATAGGGCGACACATAATTCGGATCTGCCGCCGCCGCCTTCTGGTAGGCGCTGAGTGCATTTGCCGGCTTGTCCGCTTGCTCCAGCTTGCCCAGGTGATACCACGCGTCCGCAAAATTCGGGTCGACCTTTACCGTCTTTTGCAGGTCTTTTCGCGCGCCCCCTGCATTGCCCTTCACAAATTGCTCGCGCGCCTCGTCATACATCTTCAACGCATCCGGAGACGCCTTCGCATAGGTCTCGCTCATGGATGATCCCGTTGCAGCACTGTTCGGCGTCAGCGTAACCGTCCCCAGGTCTGGATTGTCCATGATCGATGTGAACGCGATGTGCAGCGAAGTCGATTTGAATCCCGGCAGCTCCGCGTGAATATTGCAGCCCGTCAGTTGCGCGGCAGTCGCTTGGTACTGCCCGGGATGAGGCGAGAGCTCGGAATACAGCGGGTCCTCCTTCGCTGGACGGATCATGAAACTACCCTTTGCGTCCGTGGTCGTGCGGTACTGGACAACATCGTTGTTGCAGACCACAACAACCGCAATTGGGTCCCAGGGCGCGGGTGCATCCTCTACTGCGACTTTGCCCATGAAAAACACGCTGCCATTCTGCGTCTCATCCAGGCGATTGAAGTTGGCATCCTTGCCAAACCCGCTTGTCGCCTCCGGTCCGGCCGTTCTCTCTGACGGGGTAGCTCCCTGCGTCGACTGAGCACTCACTTGCACGCTCAAACAAAGTCCCAATAGAATCCCAACCAAAATACTCAGTTTGCCTCGCATGGATTACCCCCAACAAACATAGAGTTACGGCTCGCACACTCGACGCGCCGCGTCTTAAGAACGTTCAACATTATCTGCCCCAGCCGGACGCCCCGTCCACCCATCCATAGCCTCCTCGCTGGCAGGAGGGCTGCGTCTATCAGCCGAAGCTGAATATTCACGAATCCGTGCCGGACAGCGGTATCTGCCTGCGCCAATATCCACCTCCGCAGGCGCTGCTTCCCCCGTCTCCATCCGCTCTGGTGCCTAAGCAGAAGAAGATCGTTGACCCGCAAGTGCGCTGAAGGCAAATCAGGAACGCCAAGCAGTCCGAATTACATCCCCTCAGCGTCAGTTTCCTGGTGGAATGGCGACACCCATTTGCCACCCTTCTTTTGCCACAGTGAAGCGGCAATGACTTTTCCGGCTTGTCTCTTGCCCGAGCAGGTTGCGTCCTGCGTGGCGGTGTAGGTCATCAGCACAGTATCCTTGCTGAGCCACATAAATGAGAAGTCGGAGAGTGAAAAGCTCTTAACGTCGCATGTAGAGCTCGAAAAGCCATTCACGATTTGCTGTTTGCCCTTCTCGACCGCCCCGTCGGCGATATTAATGGAGTCCGCCGGTATCATCTTTGCGACGGCATTTGGGTTGTGATCCTTCCAGCCCTGCCAGCCAGCCTGTTCTTTGGCTTCAAGAGCCTTCTCTACACTTGCGTTCGTCTGCGCGTACAACGTGACCCCGGATAACAGCAGTGCGAAACCAAGTGCCATCAAAGAGATTCGACGCATGTTCCACCTCCAGTCGCGTATCGCCGGAGAACTATAGGTCGTGGGCGAACATCGTGTCAAGAATCACGAGATTTTGAGCCGATCTCTCATCAGAGCGGGTGGCTGGCCGGCTATCGTTACCTTAGAGACGTTGTCTAAGACGTGTAGATCTACCTTCCGGTCAGTATGGGAAACTGGTGACCAAGGTTGAATAAAGAGTAGACTTTAGTAATTCCCCGGTACTATACTTCCATCTAATTTCAGTCGGGCCCCTCGTAGAATTACGGTTGAGGAACCCTACCGAAAATGAATGATCGTTATGAGCAATACCGCCTGGACCCTGGAAATCTTGAAGAGCGCTCCGCTGTGCGCTTTCCATTGTCGCTGCCGGTTCACGTAATCGCCTCGAACAAGTTCTACGAAGCCACGACCGAAAACATCTCGGCAAATGGCATCTTGTTCAAGCTGAATGAGGTCCTTACGCCCGGAACAGAGGTAGACTTCCTCATCCAGGTGCAGTCGGGAGGCGAAACCAATCCGGAGACCGCAGCAATCCATTGCCTTGGCCGTGTTGTACGGGCCTATCAGGACGGCGATCAGGCTCATGCCGCCGCCGTCATTGACGAATATAGGTTTCAGAATGAAGAGAATGGCACGAACGAAGAATGACTGACTCGAATAGTAAGCACTCTCTTGAACTAGTTTCCCCCCAGGCTCAACTCGAAAGCTCCATGCCGGCGCGGAGCGCACAATCCGTCCGCGTCGTCATCGCTGACTCGCAGTCCATCTACCGCGTCGGCATGCAGAAGATCTTCTCCGCCGAGCAAGATCTCCACATCGTCGCCCAGGTGGATAAGCTCGATACACTCCGGACCCTGAGCCTCAACCCGCCCGCTGACGTTCTCATCCTCGAAGGCAATCTCCTCATCGGCACCACAGACGCAATTCCCGAAATCGTCGGCCTCTTCCCGGAGATCAAAATCATCGTCCAGACCGCCAATTCGGACGAAAACCACACCGTCGAGCTCTACCGTAAAGGCGTGCGCGGCATCATCCCGCGCTCCATTTCGCCCGAGCTCCTCATCCGCTGCGTCCGCAAAATCGCCGTCGGCGAAACCTGGATCGACAACCAGTCCGTCAACTGGGTCATTGAGGCGTACCGCGCCCAGGCCGTCGCGCTTACTGATCCGCGCCTCCAGCCGCGCCTCTCCGCCAAAGAGCTCTCCATCATTGCCCTCATCACCCAGGGCAAGCGTAATAAGGAGATCGCCTTCCAGCTCGGCACCACCGAGCAGGTCATCAAGAACTACCTGCGCAAGATTTACGAGAAACTCGGCGTCTCCGACCGCCTTGAGCTGGCTCTCTACTGCCTCCACCACCAGCTCGACAAAAAGGCCAGGGAAGCAATTAAGCCCGCCGCTGAAGCCTGACATCGCGCACCCTGCCGCACGCTTTGTCCGGCTCCAGCAGTCCGGGCAGCTTCGTTGCTCTCCACCTGCCAGAGCATCGACTTGCTCTCTACCCCTGCAAGCACCTTGCCATCGCTAAAGCCTCTCTTCCCTCTCTAAACTCAACAAAATCCGCCACTGCGCCATAGCCCCACTGTCCGTTTTCGAAAACCCCTGTCCGCTACCGAACACTTCATCGCCTCGTCATCCTGACCAACCCTCGGCCATTGGCTACTGGCTGTCGGCTATTGGCTGTTGCCTACTGGCTATCGGCTATTGGCTATTGGCTGTACTCTGGTACGCATGAAATTCTCCCGCCGCTCTGTCCTCGCAATGCTTGCCGCCGCTGGTCCCGGACTCCTCGCTAAATCCAGCCCCGCGCTCGCCGCCCAAAGCCAGGCCCAGTCCGCGCAGCTCCCGCCCGAGACTCCCGCCGACTACCAGCATCCCGCCGGTTCCGAAATCCCTCCCGGCCCCTTCAAGGGCACCCGCGAATCCCTCAAGCAATACGAGGTACCCGACTGGTTCCGTGACGCCAAGTTCGGCATGTGGGCGCACTGGGGCCCGCAGTCCGCCATCGAAGACGGCGACTGGTACGCCCGCAACATGTACATCCAGGGCTCCGACCAGTACAACTACCACATCCAGAAGTACGGCCCGCAATCCAGGTTCGGATACAAGGACACCATCCCCGCCTGGAAGGCGCAGGACTTCGACCCCGCCGCGCTCATCAAGCTCTACAAGGCCGCCGGAGCCAAATACTTCATGTCCATGGCCGTCCACCACGACAACTTCGACCTCTGGAACTCCCGCTACCAGCGCTGGAACGCCGTCAACATGGGCCCCCACAAAGACATCGTCCTCGCCTGGCGCGACGCCGTCCGCGCCGTCGATCTTCCCTACGGCGTCTCCGAGCACCTATGGATCACCTATAAGTGGTTCTCCGTCTCCCACGGCTCCGACTCCACCGGCCCCTACGCCGGAGTCCCCTACGACGGCGCCGACCCCGCCAACCAGGGCCTCTACGTCGCCTCCGACCAGATCTGGTCCTCCGACCTCGACTGGACCGAGAACGGAATACCCACCTGGTGGCGGCAGCACTGGTTCGAGCGCATCAAGGACCTTGTCGACCACGCCCAGCCCGACTTCCTCTATTCCGACGGACAGCTCCCCTTCGAGTACTACGGATACAACCTCGTCGCCCACCTCTATAACGTCAGCGCCGCCCGCCACTCGGGCAAAACCCAGGCCGTCTACTTCTCCAAGCGCTTCCAGGACGGCGACTCAGGCATCTGCGTCAACGACCACGAGCGCTCCATCATCGACACCATCTCCCCGCGCCCCTGGCAAACCGACACCTGCATCGGCCAATGGCACTACAAGCTCGGCCAGAAATATAAAACACCCAAAGAAGTCATCGACATGCTCGCCGACATCGTCCCCCGCAACGGCAACCTCATGCTCAACATCCCGCTGCCCGCCAGCGGATACCCCGACCCAGAAGAGCTGGCCATCGTAGCCGCCATCACCGAGTGGACCCAAGCCAACGGCGAAGCCATCTTCGCCACGCGCCCCTGGAAAATCGCCGCCGAAGGCCCGCCCGCCATCGCCAACACCAAAGAGGCCAACGCCGGATTCAACGAGTCCGCCCGCCGCGCCCTCACCGCCGAGGACATCCGCTTCACCACCAAGGGATCAACCCTCTACGCCCTCGTCATGGGCTGGCCCAAATACAAATTCACCATCAAGTCGCTCGCGCAGAACACAGCACTAAAGGTAGGCAAAATCCAGAACGTAGAACTGGTAGCCAACAACCGCCAACTCACCTTTGAGCAAACCACCGACGGACTCACCATCTACATCCCCGACAACGCACCCTCAAAATACGGAAACACCTTCCGCATCACCGGCGCCATCTAGGCGTAGACACCACAAACGGATGCCATTCATCAGTGGTTCAGTTTGAACACCACGTTGATCTGCGTCCACACTTTGACCGGCCGACCATTTAACATAAATGGCTTATAGGTCCACGTTAAAACCGCATTCATCGCTGCCATTCGCAACAAGCGCGGTCCACTCGCATAGAGCGATCCCACTCTTCCCGATTCGGAGATGCTCACATGCACCACAACGGTTCCTTGAATACCGGCTTTCTTGGCTTCCACTGGATACTCAGGTTCCGCTCCTCCAATTCTGTTTCTGGCCACTAACTCCGCCGACGCCTCAATCTGCCCCGGAAGGACCAGCGGAGGTGCCGGAGTAGTTGCCGAATTAGAGGCAGCAAACAAGTTCACCCATGCAGGCGATTTCCTGTCGCCGTCCCCATCCCATTGATCGATCAGCTTGCCGGTCTCAATATCTCGTAATTCGTAGTGAGGCACCGAATTGCCGTGAGTGAAATCCTGGTAGAAGGCCGCCTGCATTCCCTCATCCAGCAGGTGCCACTCGAAAATCCCTCTACCGTCGCCCGTGAACTCGCGCAAAGGCTTTCCTGGCCTATAAACCACAAGCTCCAGAGATATGGGGTATGACTGGCAACACTCGTCATACTCAGCTAGCCAGCCCACAACCCGCCTGTCCTCGGAGATCAACGGCGACTCGACGCCCACTTGCCCCTCACCGCTGATCCGGTCTTTGCTGGCCGGTGCCAATAAATCTTCACCGTTGTTCAAAAGAATATGCAAAGCGTTATGCTCGCAGTATTCGTTATGCTCCGCATCACAAGCCCTGTAGACGCCCGCGATCAAAGGCGATATCGGCATCGTACTTCCGGCGGAACTCTGTGTCCGTTGCAGATCCTTTATTTGGACTGGTCCTGCAAGCCTCGCCACGGGTTCGTTCTTGGGCGACAATCCCACCACCACATTGCCCAAAGATACGTCACTACCCTCGATAAATCTTGTGATCGCTATTAGTAAAATCGATTTGTCCGGTCGTACATTCGGCACAGTTATAAATACGCTGTACTCGGCGCTTCTCCTGGAAGGAAAAGAAAATGCCCCCTTCTTGTCCGAAACCACCGTATCGGTTTGTAAGGGCATGCGTCCTGTGGAATCTCGAAAAATTACGGCCACACCCGCAACCGGGGCACAATGTGAGGACATGATACGTCCAGAAATATTGACGACATCCTGTGACTCATTTGAGTTCGCCTGCCCACCACCACTCGCAACGCGCCGCGCCGCAAACACCGGAGCCGCAATCAAAACCACGCATCCAACCAGAGCAACAATCCCGCGTCTCATCATCGCGCTGAGTCTACCCCACCCTACCTCATACCCTCAATTAAAACTAACCAGCCGGGTGCCGGGTGCCCCATCCTACGCGCAGCACCGGGGTCCCCACGGGCAGGTCTTCGTCTGTGGTGTGGTCAAGCGTAGGGTGGGAAAGATCGAATCTCCCCCTCATGAACCATTCGCCTCGCGTGAGCGAGGCCCGGCAGAAGCACCGGGCTTTAGCCCGGTGATCAGAGCGAGCAAAAAGGACGGGGCTTTAGCCCCGGCAACAATAGACCAACCGCAAGGCCGCTCCAAGATTGCTTTGTATCAGGGCACGGCTTTAGCCGTGCCGCATAGTCCGCTCCGAAGGAGCGTACCTTGCTGCCGCAGGCTGGAGTGGAGTCGACCCGGGCCCCCAGCGCGCGGTCTTTGCGTGCTGGGGTGGAGTCAGACGCAACGACCCATAGATAGACGAATATAGACCGGCCCCGAAGGGGCCGCACCTTGTCCGCGCGCCAAAATCCCCCACCGCCAAACTCTGTCAAGCCCTAAATGCCACAACCTCCCCATTTCCAACAACTTAAAAATGCATCTGAATTATCCCAACCTGCTAAACTTGAAATAGCTGAAATTTCATTCCACGCCAGGAGGCGCAGCCATCCGCTGCGCCTCTTCGTTTCTATGGAAGAACAATGACCATCGACCCGCAAAATCGCGCCGCCCACTTCACCATCGGCCACGGTCCATCCATCCGTAACCCATGTATTTACACGATCATACGACTAACACGCATGGAATGAGCCGTCTACAGCAAAAGTGCCGATAAACCATGTAAAATCACGAGCTTAATTTTCTCCAAAGCGGCCCTTTATTCGCATAATTTTCGCCTCTCGCACCTTCACGTAAACGCTTCTTAACCCATCTTTCAGGAGAACGCCCATGCACCCGCTTTGCCAGCACATGACGCCCAACGGAAAACGCTGCCAGTCTCCCGCTCTTAACGGCACCCGCTTTTGCGATTACCACGGCCGCCGGATTCGTCCAGGCGCGTCCTCCATCCCTTTTGTCTTCCCTCAGGACCTCGCCTCCGTCCAGCACAATCTCCACGTTATCCTCATGGCCTTGCAGGAAGGGTCCATCTCGCCTAGCACTGCTCAGTCTTTGATCCGCGTCTGCCGCGCCGCCTCCGCCAACCTCAGGGCCGCCGCCCGCGAAAAGCGCAAGCACCGCAAGTGCATCGACGGCGAATTCCGCATCCGTCGAACGGCCCTCCCCGAACATCCAATGTAGAAGTCACATATAGTATTCACAGACACATGTCCTCCCACCCCGACATTGCGGAAGCACCACACCCCACGCAGGCCCCGGTTGCCGCCGGGGCACCGCTTACCGCCGGAGCCCGGCTCAAGGACAGCCACGGCCGCGTCATCACCGACCTGCGCGTCTCCGTCACCGACCGCTGCAACTATAAATGTGTCTACTGCCGCACCGGCAATGAGGGCGCGCAGTACGCCGAGCTGCCCATCGCCGACTATCTCCGCATCGTGCGCCTCTTCGTTTCGCTCGGCATCGAAAAGGTCCGTCTCACCGGAGGCGAGCCGCTGCTTCGCAAGGGCCTCGTCGAGCTTATCCGCGAGCTCGCCACTCTCCGCACCGCTTCCGGAGACAAACTCGACATCGCCCTCACCACCAACGGACACCTGCTCGAGGATCAGGCCCCGCGCCTCAAGGCCGCCGGGCTCTCCCGCATCACCGTCAGCATGGACGCCGTCGATGCGCCCACCTTCGAGCGCATCACCCGCGTCCCCGGTAGCTTCAGCAAGGTCGTCGCCGGCATCCGCGCCGCCCAGGCCGCCGCGCTCGCGCCCGTCAAGGTCAACTGCGTTCTGCTGCGCGGCTTCAACGACGACCAGGTTCCCCTCTTCGCCCGCTTCGCCCGCGAAGAAGGCGTGATCGTCCGCTTCATCGAGTTCATGCCGCTCGAAGAAGACCGCCTCTGGACGCCCGAGTCCGTCGTCCCCATCCGCGAGGTCGTCGCGCGCCTCGAAACCGTGCGCCCCGTCGTGCGCCTCCAGCCCAACTCGCACAGTGAGACTGCCGTCCGCTACACCTTCGACGACGGCGTCGGCGAGGTCGGCATCATCGCCCCCGTCTCGCAGGCCTTCTGCGGACAGTGCAGCCGCGTCCGCCTCACCTCCGACGGCAAAATCCGCACCTGCCTCTTCTCCCAGTCCGACCACGACCTCTACTCGCGTATGCGCCGCGGCGCCTCCGACGCCGACCTGATCGAATATATCATTCAAGTTATTGAAAAGAAAGAGGCTCGCCATCACATTGGCGAGCCCGACTTCCTCAAACCCTCCCGCAGCATGGTCCACATCGGCGGCTAGGGCATATTTACCACTTAGTAGTCTTACTTCTTCGCACACGGACAGGCCGCCGCGTGCGTCTCCGGCCTCGGATGCCACTCCGGAACCGGCTCGGCGCTCTTGACCCACGCCGAATAGATCAGGTCCCGCAGCATGCTCGCCCCCGCCGCCAGCCGCTCCGCCGTGAAATGCCGCGACTCGGCCGTGCCCGTCCCGTCGAACCCATGCTCCTTGTCCAGTTGGTACACCTCGTCCACATAGGTCGCCGTGTGCCGCAGATACGCCAGGTAGTCCGCCCACTCATCGCCCACCACATGCACCGGACTCATCAGCGGCTTCACGTCCGACTGTGAGATGGCCGCATTCACAAAGGCCGTCTCAAACCGCGAGTGGATCCCCGGCTCCGTCGTATACCCGTTCGGATTCTCCGGCTCCACCCATCCGTTGTAGTCCCGCGACACATGCAGCGGCTGCGACCCATCGCCCACATAGTGCCCCAGCCATCCCGCATAGAACAGGATCGCAGCTTCCACAGGCTTCGTGTCCTGGTGCGCCGCCTTCAACTGCCGGTAGTCGCGCATCGCCGCCTTCAGCCGCTCCCAAACCTCGCTCGTAATGTACGGCTGAAAGCCCACGCGGTCCGGCTGCAGCTCTTTGGCCAGCTCCGGATGCGTGATCTCCGCCGCCGTCAGCTCCGCAATGTACTTGTAACGCTCGCGCGGCAGCTTCCCGATCATGTCCGCGTAGTAGAAGTTGATGAAGTGGTCCGGCGCCTGAGCCGCATTCAGCTCCGGTTCCGCGAGCGAGCGCCACCTGTCCGGCTCCGGCCCCAGATACGTAATCTCGTCAATCGCCGCCTGCGTCCGCATAAACGCAGGCATGTCCGCTGGCAAACCCTCAACAGCCAGATTGTTGATGATCTTATGGCCTTTGCTCCCCCATCCAAACGAAAGCGGAGCGGCCATCATCGGCAGAAGTGCAATTACTGCAACACGGCGCAAAGCAGCAGAAATGTTCGTGGTCATGCCGCGAGTATACCCGCGCCGCCCCCTGCAACCCCTCAAAATCGCCCCCTGATGCGACGAAAATTTACATTCTTCCTACGCGGGAACCCCAATAAACATTGGTATTCTGGAAGTGTTATGCCTACGAAACAGGAACTACTCAAAGACACCATTCAGCACATCGACATCAAGCAGCACAATGTCGTTCCCCTCGTTGACGCCATGCAGCACATGGCCTATAGCTCCCGCGACCTCTACCGGGCGGCGTCCATCTACGAACGCATGCTGCGCGACACCGACTGCGGCGTTATCCTCTGCATCGCCGGCTCGCTGGTCAGCGCCGGTCTCAAGCAGATATTCATCGACCTCATCCGCAACAATATGGTCGACGCCATCGTCTCCACCGGCGCCAACATGGTCGATCAGGACTTCTTCGAGGCCCTCGGCTTCAAGCACTACATCGCCGACGAGGTTCTCAAGCTCGGCACGGAAGACGGCACGCTCCGCGAGCTGATGATCGACCGCATTTACGACACGCTCATCGATGAGGAAGAGCTCCGTATCTGCGACGAGACGACCGAAAAAATCGCCAACTCCCTCGACCCGCGCCCCTACAGCTCCCGCGAATTCATCCGCGCCATGGGTGCTTACCTCGACCAGCACGCGCGCACTCCGGACAAGTGCGGCGTTGACTCCATTATCTGCGCGGCCTACCAGCGTGATGTGCCCATCTTCTGCCCGGCTTTCAGTGACTGCTCTGCCGGCTTCGGACTCGTCGCCCACCAGCATGCCCGCCAGGACAAGCCGAAAGTCTCCATCGATTCGGCCAAGGATTTCTACGAGCTCACCCAGCTCAAGATCAACAACCCCACCACCGGCCTGCTCATGCTTGGCGGCGGCGTCCCCAAAAACTTCGCTCAGGACATCGTCGTTGCAGCGGAGATCCTCGGCGTCGACGCCCCGATGCACAAATACGCCATCCAGGTCACTGTGGCCGACGTCCGCGACGGCGCGCTCTCATCGAGCACCCTCAAGGAAGCCAGCTCCTGGGGCAAAGTCGATACCACCTACGAACAGATGGTTTACAGCGAAGCAACGCTCGCGCTCCCGCTCATCGCTGGCTATGCATACCATAAGAAGGCATATGCCGAACGCAAGGGAAAACGTTGGGCCCACGTGCTCGAGCCAGTCACCGCCTGACCTGAATCATTTAATACCTACCAAAAGGGGCATCTGCCCCTTTTGCTTTTTGCATGACCGCTTGAAAGCGCCGTCCTCGCTCGCAGCCTTTCGCATTCGACAACCACTGGCCGTAGGTTAGCCTCAAAAGCTGCTTAGAAAATGTGGCGTTCCTCGTCATGCATAAACACTTCTGCGGGGCTCTTCCCGCCCTCCCCTGTCGCCGCCTCGGTCGCTGCCCGCACCTTTGCCACGGAAAGCCAATTATCTTTATACGGATGCTCAGCGACCCACGGCGGCAGCGTCATCTTGAAATGCCGGCTCAGCGCCACTGCGTATCCCTCGTAGAGCGAACGCATCTTCTTCAATCGCTCAATCGATTCCGCGTCCCGGCACGCTCTAACCCCGGACTCGCAGAGCCGCTTGTAGAGCAGCTCATACCGTTCGTCCGGAAGCCGGTCCTCGCCATCCAGCACCGGCTTTTGCGAGAACACCTGGCTCAAGTCCACCAGAGCATGCCGCGCCATGGCAAAGGTCAGTTGGGCCTGCCGCGCTGCATGGTCCTGGACTCCTGCAATCAGCAGCGCGCAGGTGTCCAGCACCGCAGTCAGCGCTCCCAGCCAGCTCTGGTTCGAGTGCTGTGAACGGAAATAGCAGAGCAGCGGATACGAAATGTGGCTCTCCAACAACTCCGCCGACCATCGCTCCCACTCAATAAGCAGAATGTTCAGCGCCTCGCTCCCACCCTCAAACGCATGCCGTCGCAGCAGCTCAGCCGCCGTTGGCGGAGAACCCGCTCGCGCGTCCAGCAGAGAAATCGCCGTCTCTCTTCGTGCAAACGCCCCATACAGCACCGGGAAATAGCTGATCACCATCGCCAGAAATCCCAGCCCCATCCCCGACTCCAGAACGAGTACAAATCGTGCTGCGGATGAGTGGGGCGTAATATCGCCTATCCCCAGCGTAAAAATCGTCGTCCCACTCAGATAGATGTCGGAAGCAAAATCCGCTCGTGCATGCAACGGATCCACAAAGGGCAGCCGGAGCGAATGCAGGATCAGTGCAAACCCCAGCACCAGCGCCCCTGCCCACACCACAATCAACAACAAGAGCGACAACGGACCGTAATAGCTGAGTACCGTCTCCCGTTTGCGTGCATGGCGAATCCGCGCTGCTACAAACGACCACGGCATCCACGTCATAATGTAGAAAATCCGCGTGATCCGAAACCGTCCGACTGCCCGCCGCGGCAGAATTACCGTCTGGAAAGCGTCCAGCAGCGCTACAAAAATGCAGGCGACTCCGGCGCAAAATGGAAGTACGTGCACGTTCCGTCCCTCTTGTATTGCAGCAAAGCAGGAACCGGCCATATACGTCAACCACTCCACTTGCATAATCTGAATAGGATGACGTCTCTCGCGCGCCTTCTCGTCTGTCTCGGGCTTCTGCTCATCCTCGCCGGAGGAGTCGTCTACCTCCTCGGCCGCTTCGGCATCCCCCTCGGTCACCTGCCCGGCGACATTGCCTGGCGGCGCAAGAATGTCACCTTCTACTTCCCCCTCGGCACCTCAGTCCTGCTCAGCATTCTGCTCACGCTTCTGCTCTATCTCATTACGCGCTTTCGCAAGTAACTCCATGTAAACTGAGAGGTTGTGGAAAGTCCGTCGAAATCCGGCGAACAGCTTGGCTTCAGCTTTGAGGCTGCACATCCTCTCCAGCGGCACATCTGGAAAGTCAGCGAGCTGGTCACGGAGCTGCGTTCCGAGGTCGAGCGCCAGTTCTCCGACGTCTGGGTCGAGGGAGAAATCACCGACCTCCGTCCCGCTGCTTCCGGCCACATCTACTTCACACTTAAGGATGACTCAGGCCAGCTCTCCGCTGTCCTCTTCCGCCGTCAAGCCTCGCTCCTTCGCTTCCGGCCGGAAAACGGACTTCAGGTCCTGCTTCGCGGCCACGTATCGATTTACGAGCAACGAGGCCAAATCCAGCTCGTCGCCGAACATCTTGAGCCCATGGGCGCGGGCTCACTACAGCTCGCCTTCGAGCAGGTCAAGCGCAGGCTTCAGCAGGAAGGCCTTTTCGATGCAGAACGCAAGCGTGCTCTGCCAGCCTTCCCGCGCAGTGTTGGCATTGTTACTTCGCCTTCCGGAGCCGTCATTCGCGATTTCATCACCGTTATCAGCCGCCGCCACGCCGCGCTTGACATCGTCCTCTACCCGGCGCTCGTCCAAGGCGAGTCCGCTGCCGCCGAAATCGCCAGAGGCATCGAGCACTTCAACCAGACTCGCGAAGTCGACCTCATCGTCATCGCGCGTGGCGGAGGCTCGCTTGAAGACCTGGCTCCCTTCAACTCGGAGTCGCTCGCGCGCGTCATCGCCTCCTCCGAACTGCCCATTGTCTCCGCCGTCGGTCACGAAACCGACTTCACCATCGCGGACTTTGCCGCTGACCTCCGTGCTCCCACCCCATCCGCAGCCGCCGAGCTCATCACCGCCGCCCAGCACAAGGTCGAAGAACATCTGGAACAGCTTTCGCAACGCCTCCAGCGTGCCGTCCGCTACCTCATCATGCAGACCCGCGAACGCCTTTCCAGCCTCGCCCTGGAGGCATCGCTCGCGCGCATCTCAGACGGCCTCAACCGCCGTCAGCAACGCATCGACGAACTCTGCTTCCGCATGGAAGCCGCATGGCGCGCCATCGCCCAGCAGAAGGCCCAGCAGTTACATACCTTCACCTCCACAATCCTCAGCAACAACACCGCTCAGCGCATCGCCCTTCTACGCGAACGCCTGCAGAATAACTGGGCGCGCCTCATCCGCGCCCAGATCCAGATCCAACAAACGCGCCGCTCTGCGCTTCAGGCCATCGAACGCCAGCTCGCATCCCTCTCACCGCTCGCGGTCCTCAATCGCGGATACGCTCTGGTCTACGATGAAAGTGGCGCTCTTCTCAAAGATGTCGCCAGTCTCAGCACCGGACAACTGCTCTCTACGCGCCTCGCTTCAGGATCTGTCCAGAGCCGCATAACCAAAATTACCCCCGGCAAAAAACCATGAGAAAACTCTTCGGAACGGATGGAATCCGCGCTGTTGCAGGCGAAGCCCCTTTGAACGCAAGAACAATCTATGCCGTAGGTCTCGCCCTCGCTCATCAGCTCAGGGACAAATCCCCGCAACCCAGCATCATCCTCGGTATGGACACCCGCGAGTCCGGCCCCTGGATCGCTGCAGTCCTCACGGCAGGCCTTATCGAGGGTGGCGCAACCGTCCAATCCGCTGGCATCATCACCACCCCTGCGATTGCCTATCTCGCACGCAAACACAGCTTCTCGGCCGGAGTTGTCATCTCCGCATCGCACAATCCCTGGCACGACAATGGCATCAAGGTCTTTGGTGGGGACGGCTATAAACTGCCCGACGCCGTGGAGTTGCGCATCGAGGAAGAAATCTTCCGCCGGCTCGAATCCATCGCCGCGCCTGATCCCGCTTCGCTCTCCGCCCCTGTCGCCAACCCTGCATTCCGCGCTGACTACGAGAGCTTCCTTCTCGCCGCCGTCCCCGGACTCAACCTCAACGGACTCTCGCTCGTCCTCGATTGCGCCAACGGAGCCGCGTCCGCCATTGCACCCGAGCTCTTCGCGCGCCTCGGCGGTTCCGTCCACTTCACCCACATCCAGCCCGACGGACGCAACATCAACGCGAACTGTGGCGCTCTGCATCCCGAGATTGTCGCTGCGGAAACGAAAGCCAACCACGCCGACATCGGCGCTACTTTCGACGGTGACGCCGACCGGGCCTTATTCGCCGACTCGCGTGGCAACGTCGTCAACGGAGATGCTGTTCTTCTTCTCGCCGCGCGCGATCTCAAGGCCCGCGGTATGCTCAACAGCAATCTGGTCGTCGCAACTACCATGTCCAACATGGGGCTTGAGGCTGCGCTTCGCCGCGACTCAATCACCATGCTTCGCGCTCCGGTTGGCGACAAGTACGTTCTTGAAATGATGCAGGCCAAATCCGCCTCCGTCGGCGGCGAGCAGTCCGGACACATCCTCTTCCCGCACCTTGCTACCACCGGCGACGGCCTTCTCACTTCGCTCGTTGTGCTCGACCTCGTCCGCCGTGCTGGCAACCCCCTCAACGAACTCATCGCCGACCTCAAGGTCTTTCCTCAAATTATTGTGAATGTCCGGGTTCGCGAGAAAATGCCACTCGAACAAGTCCCCGAAGTTGCCGCTCGCATCCGCTTCGCTGAGGAAGAACTCCGCAACAGTGGCCGCGTCGTCATTCGCTACTCGGGCACTGAGCCTCTCGCCCGTGTCATGATTGAAGCCGAGTCCGAGGAGGCTATGCACCGCCACGCCGACTCTATCGCTGCCGCAATTCGAGACGCCCTCGGTGCCTAAGCTTTTCTGCCATCAACATTCACCATTTCCAGGAGGCATTACTCGATTGACGAATCAACATCCGCGCACCCGCCCATTACTTCGCAACCTCTTCTGCACATGGGTTCTCGTCTGTATTGTCGTTCTGGCGCATGCGCAAGACCAACCCGTCGCGCTCTTCTACATGACCAACAGCCCCAGCTCCGTGGAGTCGTTCCTGGCGCACTCCAGGAAGATCGGCATCCTCGTCCCTACCTGGTACTCGGTCGACGCAACAGGACTCGTCACCGGCGCGCCCATCCCTGAAGTTCTCCGCGTGGCGCGCGCACAAAATATTCCGGTCATGCCCATCATCTCCAGCACCGGCAAGGCTGCCTTCCACACACTGCTCGGCGATTCCGCCGCGCAGCAGGCCATGATCGCGTCCCTCGTTCAGCAATGCAGGTTACACGGCTACACGGGAATCCAATTCGACTTTGAAGACGTCGCATGGACCGATCGCGACGCACTCTCCGCACTTGTAAAGCGGACTGCCGACGCTCTCCACGCCGCGGGCCTCAAACTCAGCATCGCCACTGTGCCCAACGCGCCCGGCTACCCTGGCGCCAGCCCCTTTGCCCGCTGGATTTACTCGGACTGGCGCGGCGCCTATGATCTCAAGGCGCTCGCCCAATCCGTAGACCTTATCTGCCTCATGACCTACGACCAGCACACCCGCTGGACCACGCCCGGCCCTGTTGCTGGATGGCAATGGACGATCAACAACCTCGATTACGCACTGAAGGTTGTCCCGCCGCAAAAGCTCTCCCTCGGCATCCCGCTCTACGGATACCACTGGTACACCGGCGACCCCGTCATCAACGGCAAGGAGCACCCCAATCCAACCGCCGACTATATCGGCGAGCCCGACGTCGCTCTTATCGAACTGGAGTACAATGTCAAGCCGCAGTGGGACCCCGTTGACCACACCGCATGGCTTTACTTCTATCGTGACCAGATGCGCGAATGGATCTTTTTCACCGACGCGCGCACCTTTGAGGACCGCTACAGGCTTGCCCAGCAGCACCACCTTCAGGGCTTCTGCTCATGGGTGCTCGGTACGGAAGACCCTGCGATCTGGAACTTCCTCCCCGATCGCAAATAGCAACCCGCGATGTCTCACTTGAGGTCCCGCCAGTTGTCGCCGATCCCTACATCGGCGACCAGCGGGACGCTCAGCTCCACCACGTGCTCCATCTCGTGACGCACCAACTCACAGACTTCGTCCGCCTCTGCCTCCGGCGCATCAAATACCAGCTCGTCATGCACCTGCAGCGTCATCCGCGTCTTTAGCTTCTTCTTCCCGAGAGCTGCGTCAATCCGGATCATCGCCAGTTTGATCAAATCCGCTGCCGTTCCCTGCAGCGGAGTGTTCACCGCCGTTCGCTCTGCAAATCCCCTCAGGTTTGCGTTCCGGCTCTGGATATCTGGAATTGGCCGTATCCTCCCGAACATCGTCCTTACTCGCTGCTCGCGCCGCGTCTCTTCAAGCAGACGGTCAATAAACTCGCGCACGCCCTTGTACCGTTCAAAATACTTCTCGATATAGAGCTTCGCCTCGCTCTGCTCAATGCCTAATTGCTGAGCCAGCCCAAACGGCGAAATTCCATACACAATCCCGAAGTTCACCGCTTTGGCCCGGTTGCGCGTCTCTTTGCTCATCGTCTCCGGAGCCACGCCGAACACCTCTGAAGCCGTCAGCGTGTGGATGTCCTGCCCCGTCTGGTATGCCTTTGTCAGCAGAGGATCAGCCGAAAAGTGCGCCATAAGCCGCAGCTCGATCTGCGAATAGTCCGCCGAAATCAGCTTGTTTCCCCGCGCCGCAATAAACGCCGCACGAATCTCCCGCCCCAGCTCCGTCCGTATCGGAATGTTCTGCAAATTCGGATTCGTCGACGACAGCCTTCCTGTCGCCGTACCGACTTGATTGAATGTTGTGTGCACGCGCCCCTCGTCATCAGCCAACAGCGGCAGCGTATCCACATACGTCGACTTAAGTTTCGAAAGCTGCCGGTACTCCAGCACCAGCCGCGGCACCGCATGATGCTCCGCCAGCTCCTCCAACACATCCTGCGCTGTCGAAACCACCTTGCCCTTCCCGTACTTGAGTGGCTTCGGCAATCCCATCTTGTTGAACAGCACATCGCCCAGTTGCTTCGGCGAGTTGATGTTGAACCGCTGCCCGCTCCCGGCGAAAATCTCCTCGCCTACGCGATGGGCCTCCGCCGACAACCGCTCCGACATCGTTTGCAGCACGCCCGTATCAATCCGTACGCCAGCGTCTTCCATCCGCAGCAGTACCGGAACTAGCGGCAGGTCAATCGTCTCGTACACCCGCATCTCGTCCAACGCCTTCACATCCTCACGCAGCACCGGAGCCAGCCCCTCAATCGCGTGCGCCGACTCCAGCAGCAGCCGCTCACCTGTCTCTCGTAGCGGATACTCACTGAACCGCGCCGCCACATCACTCAACCGGTGCGAAGCATGCGTGGGATTGATCAGGTACGAGTACAGCATCACGTCATCCTTTACGCCCAGCAACGTCACACTCTGCGCTTCCAGCGCGCGCATCGCGGCTTTGGAGTCATGGACCCGCTTCGGGACCGCCGCATCTTCCAGCAGCGCCTGCACCTTGCTCAGATCCACAAGCAGAACCTTCTCCGGCCCGCTCGCTACCACTACCTTCATCGCCGCGGCCGGAGCCGCCTTCTTCTCTGCCGCCTCAGCCAGATCCAGCAATGACATCGACTTCTGCTCTGGTTCACGCTCTTCGTCCGTCTCCGCCTCCTGTTCGTTCACTGTCTCGACCGGAACCACTACCGCGAAACCATGTTCCTTCGCCACGCGCACAAACTCGGCTATATCCTTCTCACTCGGCTCCGTCGCATACTCAACCTCCCGCGCCTCCTTCGCCGGAGCCAGTTCTTTCAGCAACGTCGTAAACTCCAGCTCCGTAAACAGTGTCCGGCATGCCTCCACATCCGGAACCTGCGTCTTCATCACCTCCAGGTCCAGCTCCAGCGGAACCTCCGTGTGAATCGTCACCAGCTCCTTGCTGAGTAGAATCGTGTCGCGATTGTTCTCCAGCGACTCGCGGTACGTCTTCCGCTTCACCTCACTCGCATGGTCCAGCGTAGCCTCCAGGCTCCCGAACTGTTGAATCAGCTCTAGCGATCCCTTATCGCCAATCCCCGGAGCCCCAGGCACGTTGTCAATCGCATCCCCACGCAGTGCCATCACATCAATCACCTTGTTCGGAGGGACCCCCAGCGTTTCCGTCACCTTTTCCGGGTCCAGCACCAGATTTTCCTTTACCGGATTCAGGATCTTCACCCTGTCCGTCACGAGCTGCATCATGTCCTTGTCGTTCGAAACTACAAAGACCTCGTGCCCTGCCTTCGCCGCCTTCGCCGCCAGCGTGCCGATTACGTCGTCCGCTTCGAAACCTTCCGCCTGCAATATCGGAATCCGCAATGCCTCCAGCGCCCGCCGAATGTACGGCAGTTGCTGCGCAAGGTCCGCCGGCATCTCCGCCCGGTTCGCCTTGTACCCCGCGTAATCCACCTCTTCAAACGTCTGCGTCTTGATATTGAATTTGCGGATCGTCTTCATCTCTTTCGCGCGCTCGTCGCGAAACACCGGCGCGCTCACGTCAAACACCGCCGCAAGGTACTCCGGGGCAAAATCCCGCCGCAGCTTGTTGATCATGTTCACAAAGACATACGTCGCCGCAGTCGGCACGCCCGTCCGCGTCGACATAGGTCTCTGCCGCTGCATCGCGTGATATGCGCGGAAGATGAACGACATGGAATCGAGAAGAAAGACGGGCGACTTGCTCGTATGCGTAGGCATCGACTTGAGTCTACTGCCTGCGCACACTAGCTGAGAAACATGCAATCCCCGTAGGAAAAGAACCGGTACCGCTCGGCCACCGCATGTCGATACGCCGCCAGCACATGCTCCCTGCCGCCGAACGCGCTTACCAGCATCAGCAGCGTCGATTGCGGCAGATGGAAGTTCGTCAACAGGGCACCCACAGCCTTGAACGCAAACCCTGGAGCAATAAATATCTCCGTGCTCCCCGAATGCGCCCGAAACTCACTTTCCAGCGCGCAATGTTCCAGCGTACGCATCGTTGTCGTACCCGCCGCCACAATGCGCCGGCCCTCGCGTCGCGCCGTATTCAGCTCCGCAGCCGTCGCCTCCGGCAGCGTGTATCGTTCCGTGTGCAGATGCACGTCCTCCACCCGTTCCACGCGCACCGGCTGGAATGTCCCCAGCCCCACATGCAGCGTCACATACGCAATCCGCACCCCGCGCTCTCGAATCCGCTCCAGAATCTCCGGCGTAAAGTGCAACCCTGCCGTCGGAGCGGCCACCGATCCGCGCTCCCGCGCGTACACCGTCTGGTAGCGCTCGCGGTCAGTGTCCACATCCTCGCGATGAATATACGGCGGCAGCGGTACATGCCCCAGCGTTTCTACCACCCCGAAAAAATCCTCAACAGGCTCAAACCGCAGCGTCCGCTCGCCGAACTCGCCGTGCGCCGTTATCTCCGCCCGCAGTGCGACCTTGCCGTGGGCATTCTCAAAAAGCAGCACTTCGCCCGTCAGCACCTTTCGCCCCGGCCTTACCAGAGCGTTCCACTCCCACTCGCTCTTTTGCACAGTCAAAAAAACCTGCACACGTCCTGTTGGAGCCTCGCGCAGCTCTTTTTCTGTTCTCCCGTGCGACCTCTCCCTTCGAGCAAACAGCCGTGCCGGAATCACACGGCTGTCATTCAGCACCAGTACATCGCCCTCGCGCAGCAACTCAGGAAACTCCCGGAAGCTTCGGTCCTGATAAGCTCCTGTCACGCGGTCCAGCGTCAGCATACGAGCGCCTGCCCGGTCCTCCAACGGGGCCTGCGCGATTAGCTCACCCGGCAACTCATAATCAAAGTCGAGAACCAGCATCCGCCCCGCCATCTTTTGAAAAGTACCGCTCCGCCCGCTCTCGCGCGCGCTCAAGCGCGTCGTTCAGCTCCAGCCGCTTCGCCTCTAATGCCTCTGGCGTCATATCGCCTGCGGGAACCCTAACCTCGCGCGCCCAGCTCACTGCCACTCGCGAGAACGGCTTCGGAATCATGAACCGGTCCCACGACTTCAACACCCATGCCCGCTCCGGCAGCAGATAAAAGCTCCCAATCGGCTCACCCGTCATTTGCGCCAGTTTCACGGGCCCAATCTTTGTCTGGTAAATCGGCCCGCGCGGCCCATCCGCCGTAAACACTACGGGATCGCCCTTCTCCAGCACTTCGCGCAGCGATAACATCCCCGCAAAGCCGCCCCGCGAACTCGACCCGCGCACGCTGTTGTATCCCAACAATCCCAGCGTTCGCGCGATCAGCTCCCCGTCAAAGCTCTGGCTGATCAAAATGGAGCACCTGAATTTTCTGAAGTACCATCCGCAGGGCAGAGTGCAGCGGTGCCAGAAGCAGAAAATCCCCTTCGCCGGTGGAGTCGCCGGAACCGCGCCCTCTTCCGCAATCACTTCGAAGCGCAGCGTCGCGCCAATCGCCGCCAGCATCAGCGCAGTCATGCGCGGCACAATCCACAACGCCACACGTTGACCGAAGGAGAACTGTCGCTCGTTCACAGTCCTCAACTATAGCGCAGCCACCGTATCATCTCCGGCAGAGTGGCCCGCTTACCGTACATAAGTATGCCCACGCGGTAGACGCGTGAAGACAACCACAGCACGATATAAATTGACACCGCCAGCAGCGCCAGCGACAACGCAATTTGCCACAGAGGCGGAAACTGCGCCGAGAACCGGAAGGCCATCGTGATCGGCGCACACGGTGGAAACATCGAGATCAGCACCGACCATATCGAGTTCGGATTGCCCAGGATGTAGATGAACATCCCGAAGCTCAGCCACACAGGCACAGCCGCCAGCGGAGCATACTGCTGCAACTCCTGCTCCGTGTCGCACGTCGCAGCCAGTCCTGCAAAGAGCGCGCTATACAGCGCATACCCCAGCAGGAAATAGATACACAGCAGCAGAATCTCCACGCCGGATACCTGCGGCTTGGCCTCGCCCGACAGCCACTTCTCCACAAACGCCGAGCTCAGCAGCACCGCGCCCAGCACAATCCATATCAGGATCTGCGTTAGCCCAACCGCTCCAATTCCGATCAGTTTGCCCGCCAGCATGTCAGTCGACTTCACCGTCGACAGCATCACCTCAAAAATGCGCGACGTCTTCTCCTGGATCACCGACCGGCCCACATTCATGCCATACATCACGACCGTGAACGTAAGGAGGAACGCCATCGCTTCGCCGAAAAACAGCGTGCTCAGCGCGCTCGACGGCTCCTCTTTGCCATTGCGATACACCATCGTGGTGATATCCACTCTGTGCGTTAGCGGCCCGACCTCCGCTGCCGGAATTCCCTTCGTCACCAATCGCCGCTCCACCAGCGCGTGGTTTACATCGTTGTCCAGCCGGTCATCCGTGGTAAAGTCACCCGCGGAGCGCGACACATACGTCACATCGTCCTTTCCGTCCGCGCCGGCTGCCACCCACAAGAAGCCGTCAATCTTCTTTGCATCCATCTCCGCGTGCAGCTTTGCACGGTCCGCCTCTGTCGCCGGTACCAGCACACCTACTGTCAGCTTCGCGTCTTTGTCTGCCGACAGTTGCTGTTGCAGCCGCGCCGCCAGCGCCGGATTCTGCGCCGCCACTACGATATCCTTCTGCGTCGTCCAGTACTTCGACGGCAGAATCATCACCGCCATAATCCCTGCAAACACTACCGGGATCATGATCGTCGTAATCCGGAACGCCTTGCCGCGAATCTGTTCCAGATATTCCCGCCTGGCGATCAGCAGTATGTTACGCATCAATCTTCTCCCCCCACAGTGCGGATGAATATCTCTTCCAGCGACGGCTCCATCAGTTCAAACCGGAATATCTTCGCCTTTGCGATCGCAGTCCGCAGCAGGTCTTGAGCGTCTGCATGCGGCCTCAGCTTGATCTCCGCGTACCCGCCGTAATTCTTAAAACTCTCAACCGCCGGATGCTGTAAAAATCCAGCGTCGCCCTCAAAGTCAATCGCCACATGGTCGCGCTCATACCGCGACTTTACCTCACGCATCCCGCCCTGCAGCACCGGATGCCCGCGATGAATCAGGCAAATCGTGTCGCACATCTTCTCTACCTGGTCCATCCGGTGCGTCGAGAACAGAATCGCCTTGCCCGCCTTCTTCAGCTCGATCAGGGTGTCCTGCAGCAGTGACGCATTCACCGGGTCCAGCCCCGAGAACGGCTCGTCCATCACTACCAGCTCCGGATCGTGCATCAGCGTCGCAATAAACTGGATCTTCTGCTGCATGCCCTTCGAAAGTTCTTCTGTCTTTTTCTGCACGGCTTCCATAATCTGCAGCTTCTCGCACCACTCATGTGCCCGTTTTCCCGCCGTCACCTTATCCAGACCGCGCAGCTCGCCCATAAACACCAGCTGCTCCATCACTTTCATCTTCTTGTAGAGGCCGCGTTCCTCTGGCAGATACCCCACCCGCTTCAGGCTCTCGCGCGCATACGGCTTCCCAAACAGGCTCACGCTGCCCGAGTCCGGCATCGTAATCCCGATCATCATCCGGATGCTTGACGTCTTGCCCGACCCGTTCGGCCCGAGCAGTCCAAACATGCTGCCCGGCTCAATCTGCAGGCTCAGGTCCTCTACTGCGACCTTGCTTTCGTAGGACTTTGAAATGTGACTCAGCGCGACAACCGGCGGCATTCCACGTTTCTCCTGATTCCTCAAAAGTCTATCAGGCGCGTGTTGCGCCACCCGCTTCTCGGCTGCCTCTTGATACGATCACTCTGTGCTTCAGCTCGACACATCCGTTCAGTTTGTCAAAGGTATCGGTCCGCAAATCGCTGCGACCCTGAAAGAGAAGCGCATCCTCACCGTCGAGGACCTGCTCTTTCATCTGCCTTTCCGCTACGAAGACCGCCTGAATCCACGCTCCCTCAACGAGCTCGTCCCCGGAGAAATGGCCTCCGTCATCGCTGAGGTCCGCGGCTCCACGCTGCTCCGCACGCGCTCCATGCCAATCTTTGAAATGACCGTCGGCCAGGGAACCACCGCCATGAAGTGCCTCTGGTTCCACGGCTCCTACCTTGAGGGCAAGTTCAAGTCCGGCCAAATGGTCGCACTCTACGGCAAGGTCGAGCCATCGCGCTCCACCCGCGCCTTCAAAATGATCCAGCCGCAATTCGAAATCCTCCCCGACAACCCCGATGACGAAGCTCACCTCCTCGAAGTCGGCCGCATAACGCCTGTGTACGAATCTCTCGGTGGCAGTCGCCTCGCCTCCCGCTGGATCCGCCGCATCATCTATAGCCTGCTCGAAGAGCTTCGCGGTCAGATCCCAGAAACCCTCCCCACGCCAATGCTCGAACGCCTCGGCCTGCCCGTTCGTGAATCCGCCCTCCGCGCCGTCCATTTTCCGCCCGCAGGCACGCCCATGTCGCAGCTCCAGGCCTCCGCTACGCCTGCGCACCGCCGCCTCATCTTTGAGGAGCTCTTCTACCTTGAGCTTGGACTTGATCTCAAACGCCGCCGCCTTCAGCAGCGTCCCGGTTTCGCCTTCGAGACCAACGACCAGGTTCGCGAGGCCATCCGGCAGATCCTGCCTTTTCATCCGACCGGAGCACAAAAAAATGCCCTCGCTGAAATCGTTGCAGACATGCGCAGGCCCTCGCCCATGCGCCGCCTCCTGCAGGGCGACGTCGGCTCCGGAAAAACCATCGTGGCCCTCCAGGCCATGCTCGTCGCCATTGAAAATGGCTACCAGGCCGCGCTCATGGCCCCCACAGAGATCCTCGCAACACAGCACTACCTCGCCGTCCGCAAGATCCTCGAGCGTTCCAGCAAGCGCTACCGTATCACCCTGCTCACCGGCTCGCTCGACGAGGCGGAAAAGAAGCTCGCCCGCCGAAAGATATTTCACAACCAGACCGACCTCGTTATCGGCACCCACGCCCTGATCGAGGAAAAAGTCGAATTCAATAACCTCGGCCTCGTCGTCGTCGACGAGCAGCATCGGTTCGGCGTCCTCCAGCGCTTTCGCCTCATGAAGAAGCCCAATGCATGCGAGCCGGATGTGCTCGTCATGACCGCGACTCCCATCCCCCGCAGCCTCGCGCTGTCCCTTTACGGAGACCTCGACCTGAGCGTTCTCGACGAGTTGCCCCCGGGGCGCACGCCCATCATCACCCGCCAGGTCTCCGACGAGCGCGCTGAAGACGTCTGGAAGCTCGTCCGCGATGAGGTTAAAAAAGGCCATCAGGCCTACGTCGTCTATCCCGTCATCGAAGGATCGAAGGACGATCAGCCCGAGTTGGACTTCGCTCCGCCCGAACCCGAACCCGAGCCGGAGAGTCGCGGACAGAAAGGCTCAAAAAAATCTACCTCATACAAAACAAAAGAGAAATCGCTCTTTGAGAAGCCTTCTCTCAAGTCGGCGTCGGACATGTACGAGTCACTCCGCGCCACTCACCTTGCCGGGCTCCGCCTCGGCCTGCTCCACGGGCGCCTCCGTCCCGACGACAAGGAAGTTGTCATGCGCCGCTTTCAGCGGGGCGACATCGACGTACTCATTGCGACCACCGTCATCGAGGTCGGCGTCGACGTCCCCAACGCCTCGCTGATGATCATCGAGCACGTCGAACGCTTTGGCCTCGCCCAGCTCCACCAGCTTCGCGGACGGGTTGGCCGCGGCGCGGCCAAATCCTACTGCATCCTCATGACCTCGGGCCGCGTCTCGCCCGCCGCCGAAGAGCGCCTCGCTGCTATGGTCCGCACCCAGAATGGATTCGAGCTTGCTGAGCTTGACCTTCAGCTCCGCGGCCCTGGCGAAGTTTTCGGAACCCGCCAGTCCGGCCTCCCCGATTTCCGCGTCGCCAACCTCGTCCGCGACCGCGCCTTGTTAGAACTCGCCAAGTCCGAGTCCGCACGCTTCATCGAAAACCCCGAAGGCTCCGAAGCCGAACGCCAGAAGGTCCGCACACGCCTCAAAGAAGCCTGGCAACGCCGTTATGGCCTCGTCGAAGCCGGCTGAGGGTTGACCGTTTATACATGGTCTGGCAGCACGACGCGCAGAGTCG
>Ga0335074_10000247_pt1 | contig 83183 bp, 76 predicted proteins | sample Lox_Sample_23_FD_206715 | JGI IMG/M metagenome (GOLD analysis project Ga0335074, IMG submission 206715) | Soil microbial communities from Loxahatchee National Wildlife Refuge, Florida, United States - Lox_Sample_2.3 | ecosystem: Environmental > Terrestrial > Soil > Wetlands | place: USA... | reverse complement strand
CGAAAAACTCGCCGCGGATCGCGATCGGGCGCGGGACTGCCGCCATTCGGGTTCGACGCTTCCGCCCTGTCCGGTGGAATACAGGAACACCCGGATCGTGTGGCGCGAGAAGGTCGAAATGAGACCGGTGCCCGACCCGGAGCAGGCGGCGCGGATCACTTCGCTTTCGGCGGATCTCGCGGACAGCCAGCGCATCGTGCGCGAACTGGAGCGGCGGCTCGCGGTCCGATGGGCGACGCGGCCGGCCGGCTATCATTATCCGCAGAACGGATCGATGGCGCATCCTTACAACACATCCGGCCGATGCCCGGCCGGAATGACGGTCGAATACGTAGCCGTGTCGCCGCCCCGTGGCATGTTCGGCCGGACCTCCGGCGATCCGAATGTCTGCTATGTCCGCATCGCGCGGCGCTGACGCCATGAACGTCGCGGAGGTTTTCCTGCGCGGAACCATCATTTGACAGGCGCGCCGTCGCCGGCCGGCCGTTCAGATGCATGCCTCGGCGATCTGCTTTTCGGGCACGCGCCAATCGCAATGCGTCAACGAAACCCTTTCCGCACGGGCGCGCGAGGTGTTACGGTTGGCGGGTAACGGCGGTGTCGAAGCTGCCGCGGGGAGGCCGTTCGCCGGGGGCGTATCACCATGAAATTCATCGGATTGGCCGCATGGGCTGGCGCGGTCGCGGGCATGTTTTGTATCGCTTTCACGCCTGCGCGGGCGCAGGCGCCTATCAAACCGCCGGCCGACGCATTCGCCGTGCTGCCGGTCGAGGCGCCGGAGATTTCCCCGGACGGCGCGCATTTCGCGCTGATCCGCGGCGTGAATGGCCGCCCCAGCCTGGAAATCTACAAGGTCGACGCGCCGCAGGACCCTCCGCTGGTCGTCACCTCCGACGACTGGATCATCGCCTATGCGCGCTGGGTGAAAAACGACGTTCTGATCATCTACGACAAGAAGAACTTCAAGCTCGGGCTGCGCGACCGCTATTCGCGCGACATCCTGCGCCCGATGGGCGACGCCGGGGCCATTTCGCTCAAGGACCAGAAGATCGTGCGGCTGACGGCGGCGGCCCAGATCGTGGACGTCAATCTCGACGATCCGGATGTGGTCTACGTCAAGTACGAAAACTCGCTGTACCGCATGAACGTCCGCACCGGCGGCCGCCCGGAACCGTACATCAAGAAGTATGTCGGCGCTGCACACGAAGAGACGGAAAGCTGGTTCATGGACGGCCATGGAAAGGCCCTGGCCCGGGTCGACGCCGTACCCGACGCCAACAGCGTCGAACATGGCTGCGCGCCCGGCCAGACCGCCGAAGTAATGTGTTCGCAGTACAAACCCTTGTGGCACAATACGTTGAAAGTTTTGGACAAGGATTCCTGGCGCGCGTTGGGGACCTGGGACGTCACGGTCGACCAGCCCGACGGCGTGGCCGGTGTTACAGAAGACGGCCGCTCGGTCATCAGGCTCGCGGCGCATACGGAGGGAACGATGTCCGTGGATCGCATCGACATCGCGACCGGCGCCGAGACGAAACTGTTCCAGGATCCGGTTTATGACGTCAGCGACACGCTGCAGGACGAGTGGACGGGCAAAGTAATCGGCTATGTCGTCGATGAGGACATGCCGGAATATCATTATTTCGACCCCGCGCGCGAAGCGTTGCAGAAGGGATTGGAGCAGGCCTTCCCAGGGCTCTCCGTCCACGCGGTCTCGACCGATCTTGCCGGCGACAAGGCGATCCTCGAAGTCGTCGGGCCGCGCATGCCTTCAAGTTATTACCTGTTCGATCGCGCCACGCACCACGCGACCGCCATTGCGGCGAGCTATCCGGATTTGAACGACAGCGAACTGGGCGAAGTGAAGTCCTATGGCTACACCGCGCGGGACGGGCTCCATATTCCGGCGTATCTCACGCTTCCGCCGGGCCGCCAGGCAAAGAACCTGCCGCTGGTGGTGATGCCGCATGGCGGCCCCGATGCGCGCGACGACATGCGATTCGATTTCCTGCGCGAGTTCCTTGCCAATCGCGGCTACGCCGTGCTGCAGCCCAACTTTCGCGGCTCGGCCGGCTATGGATTTCCATTCACCAGGGCCGGCCTGCATCAGTGGGGACTCAAAATGCAGGACGACATTTCCGACGGCGTGAAGAAAGTCATTGCCGACGGCATTGCCGATCCGAAACGCATTTGTATTTTCGGCGCGAGCTATGGCGGCTACGCCGCGCTAGCCGGCGCGACGCTGACGCCGGACCTTTACGCCTGCGTGATCAGCTATGCGGGAATCTCGAACCTTCCCGATCAGCTTGGCTATGACAAGCGGCAGTTTCAGATGGACTTCACGAATGGCAGCTTCACCACCACGCGCATGGGCGACATGTTCACTGATTCTGCTCAGCTCGACGCAACATCGCCGGCATTGCATGCGGATGCCGTGAAGGCGCCGATCCTGCTCCTGCATTCGGTGCAGGACGTCACCGTTCCCATCGAGCAGAGCGAGAAAATGCGGGCGGCGCTCGACAAGGCTGGAAAGAAACACGACTTCGTCTGGATCGACGGCGACGATCACTACCTGTCGGTCAGCCAGACGCGCCTGCGTCTGCTCCAGGAAGTGGAAAAGTTTCTCGCGGCAAATATCGGGAGCTAAGGCGCCGGCCGGGAACCGATCGTGCGCCAAACCGATTGCAATGCCGTCACGGATCTCGCCGGCACAAACAAAATGTAAGCAGGGAACAACATAAAATGTATCATATGCACGTTTCGGGCCTTGCCGCATTGACCGCGGCGTTCACGCTGACCGTGGCGGCTCCGGCTTCGGCCGCGAAGATCACAATCATCGATGTCTCGGGAGCCACGGGTACCTACGCCGACGCGATCAACGATCCAGGTACAATCACGGGCTGGTATCTCGACGGCCAAGGCAATGCGCATGGTTTCGTACGCGCCGGCGACGGCACGATCACGAGCTTCGATGCGCAGGGCGGGACACAGACCCAGCCGGACAGCATCAGCGACAAGGGGGCGATCGCCGGCTACTTCCAGGTCTCCGGCGTCTATCAGAGTTTCGTGCGCGCGGCCGACGGCACGATCACGACGTTTTACGATACCGGCGCGACGACCGCGACCGGCATCAACGACAAGGAGACGGCTACGGGAAGCTGGCAGGATGCGAGCCAGGTCTGGCACGGCTTTGTGCGCAGCAAGGACGGCACGATCACGAGCTTCGATCCTTCAGGCTCGATCGCAACCTATCCGCTCGGCATCAACAACAAAGGCGCGACTGCCGGGTATTACGTCGGCAGCAGCGAAGTCTATCACGGCTTCGTCCGTGCGGCCGACGGCACCATCACAAGCTTCGATCCGTCGGGTTCGGTCTACACCGAGGCAACCGGCATCAACGACAAAGGCGTCGTGGTCGGCTACTACGCGGACACGAGCGACAAATTTCACGGCTTTGTGCGGGCCGCCGACGGCACGATCACCGATTTCGATGCGCCGGGCGACACCGGCGGCACGTTTGCGAGCAGCATCGACGCCAAGGGCGCGGTCGCCGGCTATTACGCGGTGTTTGGCGGCGGTTATCACGGCTTCGCGCGCACGGCCAGCGGCACGATCACGACGTTCGATCCGCCCAACTCGACCTTTACGCGGCCGCAAAGCATTGCCGGACATGCGGCGATCGCGGGCTATTTCTCGGACACGAGCGGCGTGTATCACGGATTTCTGCGGGGGAAGTGAACGGCTTTCCTCCGCCATAAGGGCTTATCCGTCTGTCGCAATTTACCATATTTTAGCATCTTCGCGACACTTTGCGACAAATCGCGGTTCACTCCGACGATCCGCGACCAGTGGACTGCCTCGGGTGAGGCGGTATTGCGAAGACTACGCCCCCCGCCATTTCCTCTGAAAGGCGGGGGGATCCGCTGTTGCGGTCATATTTTCCGGTTGTTTTCCACGGCTTGCTTCGGGGGGCCTGACGAAGGTGACATATGGGGCGGTCGAATTTTGACGCGGATAAGTAAGAACGCCGACGACCTCGGCTTTCCCTGGCTGATGACATTGTTCGTTGTGACTTTGACGATTGCGGCGATTGCGGCGATCTGGTTTCTCGGCGCGCCGTACTACTAGCGTCCCTCTTCACAAGAAAGGTGGCGAAGATTGCCGAGTCACGCCCAGCCCGTCGATGGAATAAACCCCGTATAAGATGCGTCCACATAAACAACACTATTGTGATTTGCATCGACACGGTCGGAAGTGGCGAAGAACCGGCCTCGCTCGTGTTCACCGGCGCGGCCCGCAACGGCGCGATCGGCAAAAAGGGCGCCTATGACGAAATCCAGGGCGGCACATCCTACGATGCGGACGATGCGACCTTCGGCACGAACGGCAGCTGCTGACAGGCGGCCATTGTCCGAACTGCGCGCCGCGGCCTATCCTTCGTCCCGAGTACTCTTGGCGCTCGCGGCGGCGTGCGAGAATGGATCGTAAAGAAAGTAATCCGTGAAGGTGCGCAAACTGCGGGACTGGCGGCTCAGCGCCAGTTCGGCTCTGCTGTGTACGCTTGCCTTCAATGTCACATTTTTCCTGCAGGAGCTTTTTCTCGTCATCCCGAAGGCGCTCGTACCGGGCCTTCACCCGACGCTGTTTCACAACAATCACACCTGGACGGGACACGATCCGGTTGCGGGGCTCCTTCAGGGAACCGGCGCGCTGGCCGACCTCGCGAGCGGACTGATCTTCGCGGCATTATTGGCGAGGTCGGAGAACCGTCCGCTCACCCTCCGACTGACCGTGTTCTGGATGGCTTATCAGGGATTCTTTCTTGCCCTGCCCCAGTTCGTGATCGGAGCGATCAATCCGGCCAATGATGTCGGCATGGCGATGGCATATCTCGGGTTATTCTCCGCAACGAAGCATGCCGCTGCCCTTGTTGCCATTATTGCCATGGCGATGCTCGGATTCTGGCTCGCCCGTCAGTTCGTCCGGCTCATCGGCACTTCTGCCGAAACCGCAACGGATGCAGCACGCTTGGCGTTTGTGTTCCGGGGCGCGACGCTGCCGGCGCTCGTTTCGGTTCTCTTACTCATTCCGTTTCGTGAGCCTCGCGACCGGGTTGAGGTCCTGCTGCTGCCGCTCATTGTGATGACATCTGGAATGTTATGGGTTCAGATTGGCGCGTGGTTCACGCGACCTGCGGCCGAAACGGAGCGACCTGCCCCGGCGCTCGCCATACCGTTCGCTGCACTTCTCATTGTACTGGCCATATTCCAGCTCGTGCTGAGGCCGGGCATCCGCTTCTACTGAGACATGGCGCTGGCGGAGTGTCACAAAACGTCTCTATGATCAAGCGCGCAATTTCTGCGCAGGGAAACCCATGATCACGCTTTACCATTCGCCCATGACGCGTTCGTCCAGCATCGTCTGGCTGCTCGAGGAACTCGGCGTGCCGTACGAAACGAAGATCGTAACCTTCCGCAAATTCGATGGTACGGGTGAGCGCGATCCGTCGAACCCGCATCCGCACGGCAAGGTGCCGGCGCTGACCGACGGCGACGAACTGATTTTCGAGGCAAGCGCCATCGCGCTCTACCTCACCGACAAATATCGCGAAAACAAGCTTGGACCGGCCGTTGGCGAGCCCAAACGCGGCGAATATCTCTCCTGGCTGGCCTACCGGCCGGGCGTCCTGGAGCCCGCGCTCATTTGCCGGCGGTTCGAGATCAAGCACGTCTTCGGCGCGATGGGCTGGGCACCCGCCGATGAAGTGGAACAAGTTCTGAACGCCCGTCTCGCCTCGCATACCTATTTCCTTGGCGAGGAATTCACCGCGCTCGACGTGCTGCTCGGCGGCGGCATCAATTTCATGATGACGGCGAAATTGATCGCAGAGACGCCGACGCTTAAAGCCTATACGGCGCGGATCACCGACAGGCCCGCTTTCCGCAGAATGATGGCCGAAGGCGCTGCACGCTGAGGAGAGAGGTGACGAACCCCGGCCGTTGAGGCCGGGGTCGACCGAGCACTGCTACTTGGGGAACGCGTCGATCTTCTTGCAGTTCGTCGGAGCCTTGGACGCGGCGTCGGACGGCGAAGAGCAATAGAACAGCTCGGGGGACGGCGCGTTCGGCAGGCGGCGGGCGATGAAGATTCCGACCGTCTTGCTGTCGGCCGGCTGGCTGGCGGCGAAGAAGGCGTACTGGCCCTGCGGCGTCGTCTGGTAGGTTCCCGGCGGCGGCCTCTGGGCAAAGGCCTGCTCGGCTGCGACGAGACCGATTGCGCCAAAGGCGATCGCAGCCGAAGCGATCAGGATCTTTTTCATATGCAGTGTTCTCCGGAAATTGCTGCTGACCGGAATGCGTCAGCGGCGCGGAATCTAGCGAAAACACCCCCAAAGTATAGCGGGGGACGCCAAAAAACCGGCGTGCGGCGATCCGGCCGAGGTTGAAACCGGGACGTGCCGTTTCTAGCTTGCGGCGGATGTTTTCAGCCCGTCCCGGCGAGAGTTGATGCAGGTCAAATCCCCCGTTGCCCCGTCGGCGGATGCGGCGTCCGACCCGCGTGAGACGGCGCGGCGGAGACTGTTTCCGCCGCTGCGAAACCGGTCCCTTGGCGAGGCGGCCGATGCCCTGGCCGAAGAGCGCCTGGACATCGCCGAGCCGCTCGTGGCGCGCGTCCTCGGAAAAAGACCGAACGACCCCGACGCACTCAATTTGATGGCCGATATCGCCAGGCGCACGCGCCGCCTCGATGAGGCCGAGCAGTTTTCAGCGCGTTCCGTCGCCGCGGCTCCGGACAGGGCGGGGTACCGATTTAACCATGCGGTGCTGCTTCGCAAGCAGGAAAGGTTCACAGAGGCGCTGGCACAACTCGACGCACTTCTCGCCGGTGAACCTCGTAATCCGCTGTTTTGGGAACAGAAAGCAGCGGTGCTGCAGCTGATGGGGCGCCACGACGATGCGCTTGCGTGCCGGCGTCAAATGACCTTGGACCACCCGCAATGGCGGGACGCGTGGCTCCAATATGGCCACGCGTCGCGAACCCTGGGGCGCATGGACGATTGCGTCGCCGCCTACAGGAAAGCGATCGAACTCGCCCCTTCATCCGCAGCGGCCTACATCCATCTCGCCAATCTCAAAACCTTTCGCTTCGACGTGGCCGAAATCGCCGCAATCGAAAAGATGCTCGCGGATCCGGGGACCCCGGCAGCGGAACGGGCGGAATTGCATTTTGCGTTGGGCAAGGCCCATGGCGACGAGAAGCGCCATGCAAAGGCCTTCGAAAACTATGCCCGGGGAAATGCTTTGCAGCGGGCCGGTGTCGCATTCGATCCGGAAGCGTTCACGGCTTTCCGGCGCGAATGCCAAACTCTCTTCACGCCGGGATTTTTCGATGCGCACTGCGGTTGTGGCGCACTTTCAAACGCGCCCATTTTTATCGTCGGTATGCCGCGCTCGGGCTCCACACTGATCGAGCAGGTTCTGTCGACTCACAGCGCGATCGAGGGGCTTGGCGAGCTGAACGAGCTGGATTCAGCAGTCGGACGACTTCTGTCGCGCGAAGAAAATGGCAGGCCGCAGCACGATTTCTGGATCGGTGGCTGGTTCGAGTTCCGCAAGGGTCTCGTCGAAGCCTTTCCGCGCGTGATGCGGCGGCTGGGTCCAAGGGATTTCCGCCACCTGGGCGAAGACTATTTGGAGTCGACTGCCAAATTGCGCCGCAGCGCGCGGCCGATGTTTACTGACAAGGGGCTCAGAAATTTCGGCTATGCCGGACTGATTCATCTGATACTTCCGCGCGCCGGAATCATCGACGTGCGCCGCCATCCGCTGGATTGCGGATGGTCGATTTTTCGCAGCCATTTCCCCGGCGGCCAGCCTTTTGCCACGCGTCTTGCCGACATCGGGAGTCACTACGCAAATTACGTCTCGCTGATGGCGCATTTCGATCGCGTTCTGCCCGGCCGGATTCACCGCGTCATCTACGAGGATCTCGTCGTCGATCCGGAGGAGGAACTTCGCCGCCTGTTCGCGTATCTGGATCTGCCGTTCGAGGAAAAATGTCTGCGCTTCCACGAAAATCCGCGTGCCGTCGGCACGATCAGCGCGGCACAGGTCCGCGCGCCGCTTAACGCGAGCGGCCTGGCGCAATGGCCAGCCTATGAACAATGGCTGGAGCCGCTCAAATCCGCCCTCGGCCCGGTTCTCGACCACTACCCGCTCGCGCCTCCCGCCGCGTAACGATTGAGCGGCAACCACGCTGGCATGACGGGCCGTCGTGTTGGAGCGATGACAGGGATTTGGTATCGAGAGCCCGTCCGGCACCTCGAAGGCGCGATGCCGGAAGCAACGGGAGTATCGGCGTGCGCGGTGGCGTATTTGAGTGGAAATCGGATCAGCCTTCGGGAGTTCGCACGAACTTTCGAATACCGGAGTCCGGCTCCGTGCAGGAACCCGCGATCGCAGACACGCCTTTCTCGCTCGACGAGGCCGGCGAGCTTCTGAAATGCAACATTTCCGCGGCGGAGATGCGCGCGCGCGCCTGTCTGCACTCCGATCCCGCAGATAGCAACGCCTCCTGGCTTCTCGGAGCCGTGCTGCGCCGCCAGGGGCGCCTTGACGAAGCAAAACGGGTTCTGGAGCCGCTGACGGCCGCGCAACCCCAAATCAGGGCGGCCTGGTTCGAGCTTGGAATGACATACGCCAGCCTCGGGAAACGCGACCGGGCGGAAAGCGCGTTGACGCGCGCTGTCGATCTCAACTGGCTCGACGAGGAAAGCTGGTACGCGTTGGGCGATGTGCTGGTGTTTCCCGGCGACGACAGAGCTGTCGACGCGGTAACCGATGCGCGCCTGGCGCAAGCTGCAACACAGTTGCGGGCAAACCATTCGGACATTGCAGAACGCATTCTGCGCGACGTCGTCGGCGAAAACCCGTCCGATGCAGGCGCGTTGAAACTGTTTGCCGACGCGCTCATCGGACTTGATCGCTGGGGAGAAGCCGGGCTGCTGCTCGAACGGGCACTCGAGGTTGCGCCGAATTTCATCGCCGCCCGCTTCCGTTACGTCACGATGCGCTGCGTTCACAGGAATATTCGTGATCTGCGGCCTCATATGGACGAACTTCTGAAGTCCGATCCGCAGAAGCTGCTCTATCGTGCGCTGAAGGCGCTGATGCTGTGGTGGGACCGCGATCCGGGGTCGGCGGCTGCCGAATTCGAGACATTCATCGACTCATGCGGTCTGCCGGGCCTGTGGCTCGAATATGCGCGCGTGTTGCGGGCGTGCAGAAGCGAAGACGCGCCCGCGGCGTACGAAAAATCGCTGCAAATTCTCCCGGCTTTCGCCGATGCCTATGTCGCGCTGGCGAATATGAAGTCGTTCCGGATGGACGAAACGATGATGGAGCAAATGCATCTCCTGCTCGAAAGTCCGGCTCTGTCGCAGGAAGAACGTGCAAAGCTGCACTACACACTAGGAAAAGCCTGCGAAGACGCGCGGCGTTATGCCGAGTCGTTCGAGAATTACAGGCAGTGCAACGAGATTTTGTGCAAGCCCGGTGGTGCGGAAACCAAGAACAGCGATCTGTACCTTCATCATGCGAAAATGTTTTTCACGCCGGCATTCTTTCAGGCGCGCGCCGGATATGGCTGCGGAGAACGGGGGCCGATTTTCATCGTTGGAATGCCGCGCTCGGGCTCGACTCTTGTGGAGCAGATACTTTCCAGCCATTCCGGAGTCGAAGCGCTCGGCGAAATGGCGGTTCTGCAGGAGACCGGCCGCCGGCTTGCGCCCGACCGGCCCGGTCCGCGCGGTGGATATCCCTATGTGCTGGAACATCTGGAGGCCGCACGTATTTCGCTTATCGGAGAAGAATATCTGAAAGCAACCCGCGCGCGCCAAAGGCTCGGCAAGCCCTATTTCACCGACAAGCTTCCGGGCAATTACCACCATACCGGGCTTATTCATCTGGTTCTGCCCAATGCAAAGATCATCGACGCGAGAAGGCATCCGCTCGATTGCTGTTTCTCGAATTTCAAACATTACTTCCCTGGGTTGCAGGCAACAAGCCTTGAGGACTGCGGGCACCTGTATGCAAACTACGTCGAGCTGATGGCGCATTTCGACAGGGTGCTGCCGGGCAGGGTGCATCGCGTGATTTATGAGCAGGTGATTGCCAATCCGGAAGCCGAAGTGCGGCGCCTGCTGGACTATCTGGGCCTTCCTTTCGAACAGGAATGCCTGCGCTTTCACGAAAATCGGCGGTTTGTAACAACACTGAGTGCGGATCAGGTCAACCGTCCCCTTTACGCGAGCGGCGTTGGCTTTTGGCGGAATTATGAGAAGTGGCTGGACCCGTTGAAAACAGCGCTCGGCGCCGTCCTCGATGCCTATCCCGACGTACCGCAATTCCCGCCACGCGCTCCGACAGAAACCGTGCCCGCGCCCGTCATCCCACAACACGGCTCGGTCTTTCTGGGCCTGCGGCGCATCTCGTTCGGAGCTACGGCGGAATCGCCGCCGACATCGGGCGGGCAGGACAATCCGCCGCGATGACGGAAGCTGCTGCGCTGTCGAAGAAGACCGGCGACCGGTTCGAGGAAGCCCGGGAGAATCTCTTCCCGCCGGTGAAAAGCAGAGGAGTGGCCGAAGCGGTAGACGCACTGCAGAACAATCATCTCATTCTGGCCGAGTCTCTGCTGGAGCGGCATCTCAGAAAAAAACCGCGAGACGCCGAGGCGCTCAATCTCATGGCCGATATTGCGCGCCGTACGAAGCGCTTCGAGGAGGCCGAACGGCTCCTGGCGCGCTGCGTCGCGATCGCCCCGGAACGAGCCGGATACCGTTATAATTACTCCATCATCCTTCGTCTCCTGCACAGGGAGAGCGAGGCGCTTGTCGAGCTTGGAAAACTTCTGGCCGCCGACGCCGGGAACCCGCTGTTTCGCGACCAGGAAGCAACCGTCCTGACCGCGCTCGGCCGTTATTCCGAGGCGCTGGCACGCCGCCGCGCGCTGGTTGCGGATCATCCCGAGTCCGTGGACATGTGGCTGCGCTACGGGCAGTCGCTTCGCGACGAAGGCTTCCAGGAGGAATGCGTTGCCGCCATTCGTAAGGCGCTGGCACTTGCGCCGGACTTCATTGGCGCCTGGGGCAGCCTGGCCGACCTGAAAGTCTATCGTTTTGTCCCGGACGAAATCGAACGCATGGAAGCACTCGCCCGCAGTTCGGGACTCTCGCCCGACGACCGTTCCCCGCTGCATCTTGCGCTTGGCAAGGCTTATGGCGACGTGAAGAATTATGCGAAATCGTTCGAGAACTACGCAAAAGGAAATGCGCTGAGGCGGCTCCAGATCGATTTCGATGCGCAGCGGCTCGAAACACAGCGGCTCGCCTGCGAGCGCCTTTACGACGCGCGCTTTTTTGCCCAACGGTCGGGCTGGGGTTGCGATTCCAGAGCGCCGATCTTCATCGTCGGGATGCCGCGCTCCGGAACGACATTGCTGGAACAGATACTGACCAGCCATTCGTCAATCGAAGGGTTGGGCGAGCGGGACGATCTCGACACGATATTGATGCGACCGCTTGCAGATGCGGACGACGAGATACCGCTCCATGAAATCAGCAACGGTGTCGCCGTCCAGAAAAGCAGGCTTGTCGAAATCTACGCAAAATTCGCCGACCGGCTCGGCGCCGGCGGCTTCCGGTCGCTGGGCCAGCAGTTTGTAGAACTGGCCGGCCGCAGCCGGACGACGATGCGCCCCCATTTCACCGACAAGACGCTGCGCAATTTTTTCTATGTCGGCCTGATCCATCTGATGCTGCCCAACGCGAAGATCATTGACGCCCGCAGGCACCCCCTCGATTGCGGCTGGTCGTGTTTCCGGAGCCAGTTCGCCGGGATGAATTTTGCTTTTCGACTCGCCGATATCGGACAGGATTACGCCAATTATGTGCGGCTGATGGATCACTTCGACCGCGTGTTGCCGGGTCGCGTCTATCGCCTCATTTACGAACGGCTGATCGAGGATCCCCGGTCGGAACTCACGCGGCTCTTTGCCTATCTCGGGATTCCGTTCGAGGAGTCGTGTCTCTCTTTTCATGAGAATCCGCGCGCCGTGAAAACGCAGAGTTCCGAACAGGTGAGGCAACCGCTTTACAAGAGCGGCATGGCGCAATGGGTTCCTTACGAACCCTGGCTTGGTCCGCTCAAGGCGGCACTGGGACCTGTTCTGGACTGTTACCCCGATCCGCCGCCGCGGGACAGCCGCCCCTAGGCTTGCGGCGCGCCAAATTCCGGAACAGCGGGATATGCTTCGAGTACCGGACCGAGCGCGGCCTTCAGCGATCCAAGCCACGGCTCGTAATTGCGCCAGCGTTCGAGGGCATCGCGATAGATCGGCTGGCGCACCTGCTCGGCGCTGACCGTCGCGATAGCGCGCTCGGTGCCGTAGAACTGGAGGCAGGCCTCCTCGAAGGGCAATTCGAGATAATCGAGCAGCCGGCGGATCTCGCGTTCGGGCTGCGCGACGAGATCCTCATAAAACACACGATGGACGCGCCCCGGCAACACGCGGTCGAAGTGATCCATCAGCTCCACATAATCGTGATAATGCCGTCCGATATCGGAAAGCCTGTAGGTGTTGTTCTGACCTATCACAAAATATTGCGAGAAAACGGAAAAACCGCAGGCCAGCGGATGACGGCGTACGTCTATGATCTTTGCATTCGGCAACAGGAGTTCGATGAGGCCGGTATGCGCGAAATTGGCACCCATCTTGTCGAGGAAGAAGGGACGGCCCAGCCGGCGGTGAACTTTCGTATTTTCCAGATATTTCCCGCCGAGGCCATGAAAGACATCCGGGCCGGTATGGTCCAGAACGCCCGGATAGTCCTGCCCCTTCCGGGCGGCAAGCTGCTGGAGATGCTGTGAAATTGCCGCGATTTCCGTCAGCTCGCGTGTTGCCTCGATCTGCGAATGACTGGCGAGAATCTGTTCCACCAGGGTGGAGCCCGCGCGCAGCATTCCGACAATGAAGACGGGATCGCGGTCCGCGCATCCGGAGCCGGAATGCCGCCGAAAGAATTCCTCGCCGAAGACGCGCTTCGAACGCGCCACATAGGACGTGAGTATATCCGGATCGTGCGGGGTCGAGAGACGGTGAAGAGCATTTCCTTTCGCGTAATGGCCGAAAGATGTTTCATATTTCTTCATGTCCCCAAATGCCTTGCCGAGTGCGAAATGGAAACAAACGCGATCCCGCGCCGAAAGGCTCGCGTCCGCAATCAATTTTTCCATCTCCGCGATGTCTGCTTCGCCGAAGCGGAACGACTTCACGTCGGCGAGATTCCACCATCCTTCGCCCGACGCGGGATTCAGTGCGATCACGGTGCGGAAGGCGGAAATACATTCATCCAGCCTGCCCAATCCGCGCAGCGCGAATGCGTAGCGGGTCCAGGCGGCAATATGTCCGGGATGTTCCGCAATCAGATCGCGCCATAACTCCGCGGCGCCGGAATAGTCGCCAAGCTCTTTGAGCGCAAAAGCCTTCAGAGCACGGTAATCGGCGTTGCGAGGCTCCCGCTTCAGGAGTTCGGTCGCATGAGCGAGCGCCGTGTCGGCGCGGAATCCGTCGACAAGCGCCCGGGCGTAATCGAAACGGGCCGGCGCGAAATCCGGAGCCAAATCCACACATTGCTCCCAGAGGGCGAGCGCCTGGCGCAGGTGTCCCTGCCGTTTTGCCGTTTCCCCCAGAAGATGAAGCGCCTGGGGATCGCCGGGATGTTCCTTCAGATGTTCGCGCAGCAGCGCGGCTGCAGGTTCCAACTGGCCCGAATCCGCCAGACGCGCGGCTTCGCGCAAACGCGGGTGACGCAATGGATATCTGCTCTGCAACTCCCAGGAGCCGGTGCGCGCGGACATTGCGGCCTCCGTCAGAGCAGTTCCCGGGGCACGCGCGGGTAATCGGTCAGCACGTTTCCCAGACTGTCGAGCAGCGGTCCGAGCCAGGGTTCGAAATGGCGCCAATGCGCGACAGCCTCGCCGGAAATCGGCCTGCGTACCTGTTCGGAACTCGGCGTGCGGACGGTGCGCGACGTCTCGTGAAAGCGCAGACATCCCTCCTCGAACGGGAGTTCCAGATAGTCCAGCAGGCGCCGGATTTCGGTTTCGGGACCGGCGACCATGTCTTCATAAATCACCCGGTGGATCCGCCCCGGCGCGACCCTGTCGAAATGCGACATCAATTCAACATAGTTGCGATAGACGCGGCCGAGTTCTGCGAGACGAAGATTCGTGTCGTGATAATTATGCTTGAACATCGAGAAGCAGCAGGCGGCAGGATTTCTGCGGGCATCGATGATTTTCGCATGGGGGAGCATCAGCAATATGAGGCCGGTGTGATGGTAGTTCGCGGGCGCTTTGTCGATGAAGAACGGCCGGCCGATCTTGCGATGAATGCGCGCGCGCTCCAAATATTCCTTGCCCATGGTCTTGAACTCGTCGGGCGCAAGTTCGGCAAGGATCTGGGGATAATCGACACCGAGTTCCTTGCACTTGCCCTCAAGCAGCCGCCAGACGGCATCAGCGACATAGGGCAGTTCGGCTGTACCTTCGACCGCGGAGTGGCTTGAAAGAATCTGTTCGACGAGGGTCGAACCGGAGCGCGGCCGGCCCAATATGAAAATGGGGCCGTTCTCCGTGCAGCCTGTGCTGCGGTGCTTCTGTAGAAATTCGCGCGCGTACAGCTTTTTTTGGGCTTCGAGTTCCGAATTGATGTCGTCCCAGTCGTAATCCAGGCGCAGCCTCCGGGCCGCATTTCCTTTCGCATAGGACTCGAAGGATTGGCCATAGGCACCCTGGTCCTCATAAGCCTTGCCGAGTGCAAAGAACAAGTTGATGCGATCTTCCGCATCGAGATTGCCGGCATCGAGCAGTCCCCGGATCACGGCCGCATCCGCGTCGGTGAAGCGCACCGTCTTCATATTGGCAACGCTCCACCAGGCCAGTCCACAGTTCGGACGACACGCGATCGCCCGGCGGTAAGCGGCAATGCTCTTTTCCTGGTGGCCCGTGGCTCGAAGCGCATCGCCAAGACGTATCCAGCAATCTGCGCGCTCGGGATTTCCGGCGGCCAATGTCTGCCGGATGTCGAGTGATTGTTCTTCCTCTCCGATTGCCTCGAGGATTGCAGATTTCAACTGCAGGAAAAGGACGTTGTTCGCATCCCGCGCCAGCAGCCAATCGATCTGACCGAGCGCAGAAGCATATTTGTGCAATCCGAAAAGCAGTTTCGCACATTCATAGCGCGCAGCGTCGAAATCGGGCTCCAGCTCGAAACATCGTGTGAGCAGTGCCACCGCGGACTCGCGGCGGCCCCGTCGTGCAGCCCTCTGCGCGGCAAGCCAGATTGCGTCGGCGTCGTTGGGATTCTTGCGCAAATAATTTTGCAGGTCCGATTCCGCCCCTTCGACTCGCCCGCCCTGAAGATCCGCCGCGATGCGTCGGAGATGTGGTTTGCGGAGCGGTCGCTGCGCCCGCAGATTGGCAGCCGCTTGCGCAAACGCGTCCGGGTCCGTCTCTCTTTGAGCCGTTGTCATGGGAATACTCGACTCTCGGGCGGTTCGGCTCGTCTCTAAATCTCGTGGAACGCGCGATCGCGACCAGATCTCTCGCATGCGATGTTCAAAAAACAAAGAGAGCGGCACTCGGCCGCCCTCTCCGTACTTCGAGCCGCCCTTGCGGGCGATTGGGCTGAAGAAGACTTACTTCTTCGACTTGCCCTGCAGTTCGAACAAGAAGTCGCCCGAGTAGGCGCCGTCTTCGCACTTCGAGACCGTGCCCCAAGTGGTGCAACCGGTGCCGAAGCCGTTCCCGGGATTCTCCCAAACAGCGGCGTCGTTGTGGATCGTCGAGTTCAAATACCAGCCCCACTGGCCGCAGCCCGTAAGGAAGCCGCAATTGGCCACGACCGAAACCCAGTAATGACCGGATTTCAGCTTCATGCCCTTCTTGCCCAGCGAAATGGCATAGTCGCCATCGCTGTTCGTGCCGTCGAGGTTGGTAAAGGTGCCGCCCTTGACCGCCTTGCCGGGCACGGTGCCTTTGGTCGTGTAGAAGGTCACGTTCTCGGACGTCGCCGGGCCCGAACCATTGTAGAAGATGCCGCTCACATCGACTTCCGTGATCGTCCAGCTCGTCTTCTTCGGAACGATGAAGTCGTCCGCGCCGGCGGCATTGTAGGTCTTGGAATAGGTCGAGCTGAAGTTTTGCGAGTCGATGCCCGTGCCATTGCTATTGCTGTTCTGGTTGTACAGAATCTTGGCACCCTTCGCCTTGTGGACGACGACGTTGGCTTTGGCGCCGGTCACGCCAACGGCCGGCGCATTCGCCGCGAAGGCAGCACTCGCGGTCAGGGCAAACACCGCCGCGGTGGCCAACAGTACAGTCTTACTCATGAAAACCCCCTGAGGTTTGCGAACAGGAAGCATTCCTGTCCATCGCTGAATCACTAACCGGGTATTGTGGGTTTCGCAAGCATTGGTAATGCGGCGCTTTTTTTGATAGCCTATCCGCGACCTTTCCGGTTTGGCAATTAAATTGCATATCTAATCTCTGCAAAGACTATTAATATCTCGATGCGCATGTTTTTGTAATAAAATTGCGCAGACCCGCGCGCACCCTGCTCACCCCGTTATTGAAACCCGCTCGCCGGCCATTCAGAATCTTTCCGCAGCATTAAACCTCGGTGGGAAACGGGTTCCGCTCTGCGAATTGCCGCTGGTGCCAATAGGGGTAGGGCAAAATCCTACAGCTTGCATCGTCCAGCGCCTTGACCTGATCGGGCCCAAGATTCCAGCCGACCGCACCGAGATTTTCCTTCAACTGCGACTCGTTGCGGGCGCCGATGATCACCGTCGAAACCGTCGGTCTTTGCAGAAGCCAGTTGAGCGCGACCTGCGGGACGGTCTTCCCGGTTTCACGGGCTACGGCGTCGAGGGCATCAACCACCTTGTGGAAATACTCGTCCTTTACGGGCGGTCCCATGTCGTTGGAGGCCTGCACGTTGCGGCGACTGACCGCAGGTGGCGGCGCGCCGCGACGGATTTTTCCGGTCAGGCGCCCCCAGCCGAGCGGCGACCACACGACCGCACCCACGCCCTGATCCAGGCCCAGCGGCATCAACTCCCATTCGTAGTCGCGGCCGATCAGCGAATAATAGGTCTGGTTGGCGACGTAACGGGGCAGACCGTAACGGTCGGCGATCGCAAGCGACTTCATCAGATGCCAGCCGGAAAAGTTGGAGACGCCGACGTAAAGAATTTTGCCTGCGCGCATGAGCACGTCGAGCGTAGACAGAACCTCCTCGGGAGGCGTCTTCGCGTCGTAGCCATGCAACTGGAACAGATCGATACGGTCTGTTCCGAGACGCTTCAGCGAACCTTCGACCGCCCGGACGATGTGCAGACGCGAAGAGCCAACGTCGTTGGCGTCCTCTCCGGAACGGAACGTCGCCTTGGTTGAAATAAGGACCTTGTCGCGTCGCCCCTTGATGGCAGCCCCGAGAACCTCCTCGGCCGCACCGCGCGAATAGATGTCGGCACTGTCGAACATCGTCAGGCCGTGATCGAGACAGAGGTCGACAAGGCGCGTCGCCTCCTCGACATCCGTCGAGCCCCACGCCGCCAGGCCACCTTTGCCACCGAATGTGCCCGTGCCGAACGTCAGGACCGGGACGTAGAATCCGGACCGACCCAATTGCCTGTATTCCATACGTATCCCTCCTGCTTGCTCCTGTCCGGGCGCAAATAGGCATTCCGCAGGCGCTCGTCGACCAAGGTCCGGCGGAATATTGCGGCCGCGCAGCCCCATTGCGCTATTGTCATGGGATGTTGTGTCGGGCTCGAAGCGGAATCCGCGCATTGCCGGGGCTCGCCGCAATCGCGGCGATGGTGGCGTCGTGCGCGTTACCGCAACCTCCCGGTCAGGCGACAGACGACGCCGCGACGGAAGGCCCTGCTCAACATGCCTCGGCCGATGATTGCGCCATCATCGCCGAAATCGGGAAAAGCGAACTGCACTGGAACGCAGCGAAAGCGCCGGAAGCATATTTCTATCCCCGTTTCGAAACGGCGGGCGGCGCCCAATATCTCGAAGACTGTGCCTGGAAAAAACTGGGCCTTGCGGATCCGATGATCGGAACGCCGAATTCGCCGATAGGCTTTTTCATCACGCGCCCTGTCTATTCCCCGACCGGTGCCAGCGCCTATTTCCAGTACAGCGTGGCCGCTGTTTCGGATTCCAATGGCAAGAAAATTGCGCCGTACATCGAACAGGAATTATGCACGCTTGAGAAGGACGCCGGCGGTTGGCATCTGATCCGCTGCAAACTAACGGCCATCACTTAACCCGCAACTCCGCCATTGGGACGGCGCCGATACATGGCAATATGCGGATCGCTGAAATGATTATTTCCTTCTCCCCCCGGACAATCGGAGGAGAAGGAAAGCGTTCCCCGGCGATAATTATCCGCCGAGCCCGAATACCGTCACAGTCTTGTAGGCAGGCACATAGACGCGGCCGTTGGCTTCCATCGCCGTCAGAAACGAATTGCCGTAAGACTGGTTGGACCATGTTCCGGCATTCGCAGCGAACAACGGATTGCCGAGCGAAAGCGCGTCATAGGCTTCGAGCTGGATGGTCGCGCCGCGCTTGATCAGCCAGACCACGCCCGTTTCCGACGTGGCGCCGCTGGAAGAAATGATCGGCAGCGAACCGCCGTAACCGCCGGTAGACGTCCCCACCGCAATTTGCGTTAGTGCCGGCTGCGAGCCCGTGGCGACGCTGAAGCCGCGCAGCACATCGTCGTTGATCTGCGCGTAAACGATGCCGCCATTGGGGCCGCCATAATAGGCGGGACCACCCCACAATCCGTCTCCGTTGCCGCCAAGCCGTTGCCACTGCAGCGCGCCCTTGTCGTTCGCCTTTTCTTTTCCGAGCATGTTCTGATCGAGAAGGTAGAGCACGGCGGATTTTCCCATCGCGACGGCCATGGGCGGAGCCGTCTGGCCTTGCGCAACGGGCAACAGCATCACACCGCCGGAGCCGAAATCGATGTCATTGTCATTGAACTGGTTATAGGCGGCCGGCGTGAAATAATCCTGCACCTTGTTCAGATCGGACGGCAGGTGCAACACGCTTTCGCCCCAGTTGCGGGCGCCGTGTCCGAAAGCACCGTTGCCGGTAACGACGAAGATATCGCCGTTCGAATCGATCGCCGGCGCAAATCCCGTCATCCAGATGCTGGACAGCTCATAACCTTCCGGCGTCTCGATAGTATGGAAGTGATGTTCGAGTTTCAGCGTGCTGGTATCGTAATCGAGCAGCCAGCCCGAAATCCCGTCCGCATTGTTGTCGCAATGCGAGCCGATACCGACATAGAGATTGCCGTTGTTGTAAGCGAGGCTCGCCCTGTTCCACTGGTTCTGCGGATCGAAACTGATCGTGCTACCGCCTTTGAGCTTTGCCTGCGGCGCAATCTCAACCGGCTTCAACACATCCTCGCCCGTGCCAAGGTCGAGTTCATGCAGCTGGGTATGGAAGGAAAAAGATTTGGGTTCGGTTGCTGCGACAACATAGATCGAAGCAGAACTCGCACCGCTGCGGATGATTACCGGCGTGCTTGAAATTCCATACTCCGGCACGACATCGCTGCAGCCCACATCGTTGCTCGATTGCGATTGACCGAGGCTGACCTGCCACAGCGTGGCGTAAGTGTCGGCATCGAAAGCGTAGATCGAATCGTGTCCCGTCGCGATGACCAGGACGTCATGGGTCGATCCGTCGGGCATCGTGAAGTTCGAGACGAGAAGCGGCTGGGCAAACACATTGCCGTCCACATTCAGCACGGTCAGCTGCCCAAAATTTGTCGACCCCACACTCGAGGGCGTCAAATCGGTCTCGTTTGGATTCCAGCCCGTGCGATTGAGATCGTAGTGATAGGCGAGGACGTCAATCGGCGTGCCGGAATAGTGCCGCTTCAGCCCAGACGCCGCGTACTTGAACGGTCCCTTGTCAGGCAGCGCCGGCGGCAACGTTTGCGAATGGCCGTGATGCTGCATCGGCTGCGGCGTGCCGTTGCGTTCCGTGCTGTCGGCCGGCAGCGGGCGGTGCAGCGTGGCGGCGGATGCGACGCCAACCGGCAAAGCCAAGCCAAACGCCAGCGCGAGGCGCCCAAATTTTACTGGCATTCAAATTCCCCTTCGACCGGCCGCCCCACAATGCGATGCGGCCGACCTGTCATACACGAAATTCTCCCGGCCCGAAATGCAGCCTCAAAGAAAAAGTTTTGAGTCAAAATCGCGCGGTTGTAGAATGCCGCCGGCGATGGAGCGGCGCTCCATTGGGGAGTGCCGGTCGATCCAATCGCATCGACGGGGGATATCTCATGTACCCGGCATTTTGCGGGCTTCGCAGCCGTGCGGGCCTGCGCGTTCTTTCGGCCATCGGTTTGGCGATATTCGCCCAAACACAGGCTGCGAATGCGTCCGTTACCATCTCCTCTCAAGCCACAAAAAATATGAGTTGTTCGGGCGGCGTATGTGCGCCTACGGCAAAGAACGCGGTGCTGAACGCCGGCGACCTGGAAGGAATGCTCGCCTCGGGAAATGTGACGGTTACCACGACAGGCTCCGGCGTCCAGGCCGACGACATCGTCGTCACAGCGCCCACGTCCTGGAGCACCTCGAACGGGCTCGCGCTGACGGCCAATCGGTACATCACGGTTGATAACGCCATATCCGTGACCGGAATGGGCGGCCTTGCGCTCGCCGACGATGGCGGCCTTGCCTCCCTGTCCTTCGGCAGCGGGGGAAATGTTACGTTTTCGAATCTGTCGAGCAGCCTTTCGGTCAACGGCGTGTCCTATACGCTCGTCGACACGATTTCGTCGCTGGCGAGCGCAATCCGGTCCAACCCTGCCGGCGCCTATGCTTTCGCCGCTGGTTACGACGCAAAGAAGGATGGAACTTATTCGTCGCCGCCAATCGCAACGACCTTCACCGGGAGCTTCGAAGGGCTCGGCAACACGATCTCCAACCTGAAGATCAGCGATGCCTCGGACAGCGAGGTCGGCTTTTTCCAATTCATCCAGGGCGGTTATGTTCACGATATCGGCTTTGAAAAGGCCAAGGTCAGTTCCGGCGCAAGCAGCGTTATTCTGGGCGTGCTTGCGGGATATGTGCTCGGCGCGGATGCGCAAGGCGATTCCTATAGCGGAGTCGTGACCGGCTCCTGGGCGTCCGGTTCGGTGAGCGACACGGAAACCACCTACGCGCAGGTAGGCGGCCTTGTCGGCAGCGCCTGCAATTACGGTTCGGGTTACCAGACGGACGCCGTGATCGGCTCTCATTCGTCGGTCAAGATTGCCGGCGGCCAAGCCAATTTCGCCGGGGGGCTTGTCGGTTACAGCTGTGGCGACGGCGTTGTCGAGAGTTCCTATGCCACTGGCGCGATAACGGCCGGCACCTGTTCCTATGCCGGCGGTCTGATTGGCGCGAGCACGGCTTATGTCGAGGATTCGTTTGCAACCGGAGCGGCAACCACCGGCAGTTCCGGGGAATGTTCTCCGTCGCCGTCGGCGGGAGGATTGGTTGGATATAATTTCGGTGTCGATTCATCCCCGGGCACGATTACCAATTCCTATTCGACCGGCGCAGCCGTCGGCGGAAGCGGGAGCAATGTAGGCGGAATGGTCGGTTACAGTTTCGACGGCACGATTTCGGATTCGTATTCGACCGGCGCGCCCTCCGGGGGCACTTATGTCGGCGGCTTTATTGGCGATGACGGCTCGGCCGCGCTGACGGATACCTATTGGGACACGACCACGAGCGGGATCACGAATCTCAGCCAGGGCGCGGGAAATGTCGCCAATGCGACAGGCATCACCGGCCTGTCGACTTCGCAGCTCCAATCCGGGTTGCCACCGGGATTCCAGAAGGGAACCTGGAAGGAAAAGACCAAGATCAACGGCGGCCTGCCCTATCTCATTGACAATCCCCCGCCAAAATAGGCGCTCGACGAGGCCGGTGCGCGGGAATAACGCGCCCCGGCCGACCGTCCTTGGACGGTAGACCGAAATGCGCCGGTCGCGGCGAGGAGAATCGATCATGACGGAACAATTAAAGCCCATCGCATCAAGACGTCTTCTGGCGCTTTCTGCAGCCGTGCTCTGCGCCGCTTTCCCAGCCCAGGCCGGCGCGGGTCTGCGGCATCCGGTCGGGCTTGGCAATGTGCTGACCTCGAAGGACGGAACCCAGATTTTTGGCTTCGATATCGATCAGAACGGCGATGACGGTGTTCTGGCCACGGCGAGCAGTGTGGAAACCTTCGATCAGGACTCCGGCACGATCACAAAATCCATTGTCACGAAGAATCCCGCGCGCAATTCGTACGGCGCGGACGCGATCTTTGACGGGGATGTGGGCCTGATCACGCATTTCATCACACCCAACGGCAAGATTTACGCGCGACGCGCCTATCAGGTGTTGAACCCCGTCACCGGCAACAAGCTGAATGGCAAATGGACGCCGCCGCTGAAGAATGTGAATGTCGAGCTTGTAGCCGAAAATCAGGCGACTTCTACCACCGTCGTCTATGTCATCGAACTGAAAAATCAGGACAAGCCCGACCTGATCATCTCTAACTTAGCTGCCAATACGTTCGGCAAGACCATCCGCCTCGATCCGAACTATTTCAGCCTTGGCAACAGTCCACAGCTGGGACAGTACACCTCCGCCAATGCGGCGGTGATGGCCGAATCCCCGGATGGCGGCGCGGTCGGCGGCGATGCGCCGATCAACTACCTGTTCAACCTGACGACCGGCAAGAGCACACAGTTCGACGGTTATAACAACGGGCCCTATCATGCCGGGGATGTAAACGGGCTTGCCACCGACCCGAACACCGGCGTGACCGCGACGACGACCGAACTGAACGCGCAGGTCGAGTTCTACGACATGGCAAATCAGACCGGAATCACGGCGGTCCAGCTGCCCTGCACGAGTGATGCAGACCAAACATTTAGCGGCTCCGGCATTGCCGTTGATCCGACCAATCAGCTCTTCCTCGTTGCCGAGCTTTCGGACGCGTGTAACGACGGCTCGAGTGCCGCAATCGTGGTCTATGACGAGAGCGGAAATTACGTGGAATCGATCTCGGGATTTTCGTACACGAACGATACCGTCATAGCATCGCCGCCCGCCATCAATCCCGGCAAACGAATGGGATGGGTGTTCGGCGGCCCCGATGGCGTCTCCCAGCTTCAGCAATTTTATTACTGAAAAGGCTTTTCGGTCAAATTGCAGGCAAGGCAAGCACCGGCTAGATTTGTCCGTGTTACCTTCCGGGAGACGGGACATGAATCGGCGGCCGGGCTTCGTTGCCGCAATTGCTCTCGCACTCCTGGCCATAGCGCCAGCAGGGGCCAGCGCCGCGACGCATCTCGCCAGGGCGTATGATTTTCTCTATCGCCAGATGGACAAATATCACAATGGTTCTGAACTTCGCCTGGTCCAAAGCTATGTGCGTACGCCGACCTTCAGGGATGGTGATATAACCTACACCTATGACGACACGGTAATGATCATTGCGCTGTTGCAGCGCGGTCGCGGTGAAGATATCAGGCGCGCCGAAGTTCTTGGTGACAGCCTGGTCTACGCGCAACAACACGATCCCTACCAGGACGGCCGAGTCCGCGACGGGTACCACGCGCGCGTATTCATAAAGCCCGACGGGCTTCCGCATATCGCGTTCGATGATGGCGATGGCGGCAGCGATACAGGGAACATGACTTGGAGCGGCATGGCGCTTGTGCAGCTTTTCGCAGCGACAGGCCGACGGGACTACCTTGATGCTGCCAAGGTGATTGCCGAATTCATCCAGGGGAATTGTTTCGATACGCGCGGCGCGGGTGGCTACACGGGTGGGATTACGCAGAGCCAGAGAAAGATCGAATACAAGTCGACCGAGCACAATATCGACTTATTCGGCCTGTTCACGATGCTGGCTGAAGCCACGGGCGACCAGAATTGGTCGGCCGATGCGGAACATGCGGCGAATTTTGTGGACGCGATGTGGGACCCCAAGGGCGGACATTTTTATATCGGCACGCTGGACAATGGAGTTACTATCAACAAGGAAGATCCGACGCCGGAAGACGTGCAAACCTGGAGCTATCTTTCACTCGATCGCAGCCGATACGCGCACTCCATCGATTGGGCGCTTCGGCATCTTGCGACAAACCAGGGCAAATTCGCGGGACTGAGTTTCGAAGTGAAGGATCGCAGCGGCGTCTGGTTCGAAGGCACCGCGCACGCCGCGGCAGCCCTGGAAGCGCGCGATCTTCGGGGCGATGCAGGAAAGGCCGATCAACTTCTGAGAGACATTGAAATTGGTCAGGATCGGGCGCCGAATGCCGACGGCTACGGGATCGACGCGGCGTCGAAAGACCGGTTGAAAACCGGAGATGGGGACGGGCTGTATTTCGCATCGCTGCATATCGGCGCCACGTCGTGGTACTGCCTTGCCATGCAGAGTGGGGACCCTTTCCGGTTTGTTGAAAGGTCGATCCCCTAGGATAATCGGAGGACGGCCGGGTCGCTGTGAAAGATTTCAAATCCTTGTTAATCCTGCCGGCGCATTCCGAAGTATGTCATGTCCAGCCTTGTCATCCCAAACGATGCCGCTAGAAGATTATTTCTCCAGCGGCACGCGCTCGGCGAAAGGCCGGCGCACGCGTTGACTCAGGCCGATGTTCTGTCACTCGTGCATCGCCTGGGCTTCGTCCAGCTCGACTCGATCAATATCGTCGAACGCGCGCATCACATGATCCTGTTCTCGCGTGCGGCTGGCTATGCGCACGGACTGCTCGCCACGCTGCATCGCGACCACCGCGCGCTGTTCGAGCAATTCACGCATGACGCATCGCTGCTTCCCATCGAGTTCTATCCGCACTGGCACCATAGATTCCGCGCGGCGCGGGCGCGGCTTTCCGATCCGGAAAGACTGGAACGGATCGGCCCAGATGCATCGAAAGTCATCGCGCGTGTCAGGCGGCGCCTCCGCAAGGAGGGTGCGCTTTCAACGCGAGATTTCCAGGACAAGGGCGAAGGCGGCTGGTGGGGCTGGGGTCCGTCCAAAACCGCGCTCGAGTTCCTCTGGCGCGCCGGCGAACTGGCGGTTCCGCGCCGCGATGGGTTCGAAAAGTTCTATGATTTTGCGGAAAACGTCATCCCGGCGGATCTGCGCAAGGCGCGACCGACGCGGCTCCAGACAGTGGACTGGGCCTGTCGCGGGGCACTCTTGCGCCTTGGCTTTGCAACGCCGAGCGAAATCGCAAATTTCTTCGATCTGATCGAACTCGCCGAAGCGCGCGATTGGGCGAAGTCCGCGTTGCGGAAGAAGCAGATTGTCGAAATCCTCGTTGCGAATGCTGATGGAAGCACGCGACCTGCTTTCGCGCTGCCGTCTGTCGAAGCGGAGATCGCTTTGCTCGCGCCGTTACGCACACCGGCACGATTCCTCTCCCCTTTTGATCCCGCGATCCGCGACCGCAAGCGCGCTCTCCGCATCTTCGGCTTCGATTATGCCATCGAGGTATTCGTACCGGAGAAAAAGCGCCGCTACGGTTATTACGTGCTGCCGATCCTCGAAGGCGAACGCTTCATCGGCCGCGCCGACCTGAAAGCCCACCGCGCGGAACGGCGCATCGAAGTAAAGGGCTTATGGCCGGAATCGGACATCCTGTTCGACCGCCGGCGCAAGGACGCCATCGACGCCGCCATTGCCGAACTCTGCCGGTTTGCGACTAATGGAAATATAGAGCGTCTATAAGAGCTGCATTCGGGACCGGCCCGGATTCGGCGGCATAACAAGCTTCAGGAATTGGCAATCTCGTACACTGCCGGGGGAATACCCGTCGCATAAGCCATTGCCGTGCCGGACGGTTTTCTCGGCATGTTCAAATCCCATCTCCTTACCTAAAAATTCAGAGTTGGCCTCCTACATAGTAGGCGGGTCGAGTTCGGGTTGTACGCATCATGAGTTGGTTGCATAGCGCCATCGCGTGGTTGGAAATTCCTTACAATCTTCTCGCCGCCATCCTTTTCGCCGTTCTTCTCCTGACCGTCTGGAACTCCTTCTGGACGATCGGTCCCATGGAGATCGGGCTTGTTCGCAAGCGTTGGAGCCCCCGAAAACTCGAGGATGGCGGACCCGTCGCCTTCAATGGCGAAGCTGGCTACCAGGCCGAACTCCTGATGCCGGGGCTGCGCTTCAAATGGGCGCCGCTCTACAGGGTAAGCCGCCATCCGATGGTGCAGATACCGGCCGGCCAGATCGGCGTGGTGATTGCGCAGGTCGGACAGGGCCTCCCGATCGGCGCAAAATCCGCCATCTACAAACCCCAGTTCGGAAACTATCAGAACCTTGCGACCTTCGTGCGCGAAGGCGGTCAGAAAGGCGTGCAGCGTCAGGTTCTTCCGCCAGGCACCGTCGCGCCGATCCATCCCGTCGGCTTTCTCGTCGTCACCAAGAACCGTGTCTATGGCGTGCCGGTTGCGGAGGAATACGCCCGCTTCGCCGCGTCGCATGGCGGCGCGCTCGGCCCGCAAGCCTTTGGGCTTGCACCCTCACAACTCGACGTCGTGCGCATCGAGCCGCGCACTGCCGAAGGCGGCGACGGCAAAGGCCGTTACGTCGACATGATCGGCATCGTCACCACGCTCGAAGGCATCCCGCTGCCGAAGGGCGCCATCGCCAACCGGCTGGGCGATTTCGCCGATGTGGAGGAGCTTGAGAAGAATCCTGGCACCAAGGACGCCGATCTCGTGGAAGCGATCCTTTCAGTCAAGAATGAACTTCACAACAACTATCAGGATTTCCAGGCATTCCTGGACCATGGCGGGCGCATCGGTCTGCAGCACGATCCGCTGCTTTATGGCGCCTACAACCTCAATCCTTTCCTCGTTAGCGTCGAGCTTGTGCCGATGCTCGTCGTCAACCAGGGCGAAGTGGCGGTGGTGAAGGCCTATGTGGGGCTTGCAACAGAAGATACATCCGGCGCCGAGTTCAAATTCGGCTCGCTCGTCCGGCCGGGCCACCGCGGCATCTGGCAGGAGCCGCTGCGCACCGGCAAATATGCCATCAATCCGCGTTGTTACAGCGTGGAGATAGTCCCCACTTTCATTCTCACTCTGAACTGGGCGGATGCCACATCTGCGGCCCACAATCTCGACAAGGACCTGAAACAGATCGTTGCCAAGTCGAAGGAAGGCTTTGTGTTCAACATCGACCTGCAGGTGCAGATCCATGTTCCGGACACCGAGGCGCCGAAAGTCATTTCCATCGTCGGCACCATGTTCAATCTGGTGAACGAGGTGCTGCAGGCGGCCGTGGGAAATCACTTCCGCGACAAGCTGCAGAGCATGCCGGCAATCGATTTCATCGAAAAGCGTGATGACGTGCAGGCGCAGGCACAGCAACACATCGCCGACAAGCTCCAGGAATACCGCGTGGAAACGCGCGGCGTTTACATCCAGGACGTGGTATTTCCGACGCAGCTCGTAGATGTGCTGACCACGCGCGAAATCGCCAAACAGCAGGAAGAAACGTACCGCGCGCAGAAGAGCGCGCAGGACAAGCGCATTGAGCTCGAAGCTTCAAAAGGCCGCGCCGACATGCAGACCGACCTCGCGAAATCGGCGGTGGGAATAGAGATTGCGAAGAACAATGCGACCGCTGTGCAGGAAACGGCGAACGGCGAGAGCTACCGGCTCGAAAAGGTCGGGCGCGCCAGCGCAGTGCAGACGGAAGCAGAGGGCCTCGCTGTCGCCGCGGCGCTCGAAGCCCAGCAGAACGCCATCGGCAAGGACCAGACAGCGATCGTCAATGTGTTCAAGGCCCTTGCCTCCGGCGAACAGCGGTTCATGCCCGAGAACCTCGCCGTCACGGTCGGCGACGGTGCAGGTCTGAATGGGATCGGCGGCCTCGTTCCGCTGCTGATGCGGTATCTGCAGACCCGCGCGCCGGAACCACCCGCACCCCCTGCGCTGCCAAACGGGGCCGGGATGGCGTAAGTCAGAGGATTGCGCGGATCGACAAAAACTCGTCAATCACACCGGGATGGTCGTAACGAGAAAAGCTGCCGCCGAGACGGCCGCCGCCATAACTAATTCCTTGGGTCGCCAATTATAGTTCAATGCTTTGAATTGCCGGCTAGGTGCGGTGAGCGCCGGGTGGCGAAATGCAGGCTTTCAGCCAGGCGACGGCAGCAGGATTGTCCCAGTCGGCGGGGCCGATGGCACGGGCGCGCTCAAGACCGGAAGGCTCTACAAGCGCACTGAGCGGCAGACCGAAGGCGCCGAAGGCGGCGAGAAAGGCATGATCGCCGTCCAGATAAACGCCGAGATTGGCCGCGCCATGCGACTTCAGGAAAGCGGCCGTATCTTTGGCGTCCTCCCGACCTTCGCTGACCGCGATGATGGTCAATCCCGGCAGCGCATTGTGAAGATGCGCGAGTGCCGGCAACTCCTTCACGCAAGGCGCGCACCATGTGGCCCAGAGATTGAGCAGCACGTAATGGCCATGAAATGTCGCCAGCGACAGGCGCTCGCCCTTCGCATCGGTGAACGCCACTGCGGGTATGGTTTTCGGCTTCGGGTCGAGCACAAGCTTGGCGAGTGCGGGCGGCGGGCCCACGCTCGCGTGGACAGCTCTTATGGGGATCACATATAGAGCGGCGGCGGCGGCAGAGACGGCCGCAACGGCGGTAAGGATCGCAAACAGGTGACGGCGCAACACGGGATTCCACTGTGAGTACGAACGAGATGTGGGGCGGCCGCTTCGCGGGCGGTCCCGCCGCGCTGATGGAGGAAATAAACGCCTCCATCGATTTCGACAAGCGGCTCGCGCGCGAAGATATCGCGGGCTCGCGCGCCCATGCGGAAATGCTGGCGGCGCAGGGCATCATTTCACATGACGACGCGGCGGCGATCCTTGAAGGCCTGGACCGGATCTCCGCGGAAATTGCTGAAGGGCATTTCCCCTTCAAACGCGAACTCGAAGACATTCACCTCAACATTGAATCACGCCTTACGGAGATTATCGGCGAGGCTGCCGGCCGGCTTCATACGGCCCGCTCGCGCAACGACCAGGTGGTGACGGATCTGCGATTGTGGACGCGGTCGGCCTGCCAGCGCATGGATGCCGCGCTCTCCGCTTTACAAGCGGCGCTCCTCGACCAGGCCGAAGCGCAAGCGGAAACCATCATGCCGGGATTCACGCATATGCAACCGGCGCAACCGGTCACGTTCGGACATCACTGTCTCGCCTATGTCGAGATGTTCGCGCGCGACCGTGGGCGATTTTTCGACGCCCGGAATCGCCTGAACGAATCTCCGCTGGGCGCGGCGGCGCTTGCCGGCACATCCTTTCCTATCGACCGGCAATTCACCGCGCAGGCACTCGGTTTCGACCAACCGATGCGCAATTCGCTCGACGCCGTCTCGGCGCGCGATTTCGCGCTGGAGTTTCTTTCGGCGGCGACCATTGCCGCGACGCATTTGTCGCGCCTTGCCGAAGAGATCGTGCTGTGGGTTTCGCCCGCCTTCAATTTCCTGAAGTTGAGCGACGGCTTCTCCACCGGCTCGTCGATCATGCCGCAGAAGCGCAATCCCGATGCGGCAGAGCTGATCCGCGGGAAAACCGGACGCGTGCTCGGTCATTTCGTCGGGCTGGCGACGGTACTGAAGGGTCTCGCTCTCGCTTATGCGAAGGATATGCAGGAAGACAAGGAGGCGCTGTTCGGCGCAGCCGATGCCCTGGAACTGTCCTTTGCCGCCATGAGCTGCATGGTTTCCGACTGGACCGTCAGCAAAGACGCGATGCGGATGCGTGCGCAGGCCGGATTTCCAACAGCGACCGATCTCGCGGATTGGCTTACGCGCGTGAAGAACATTCCTTTCCGCGCAGCCCACGGGATCACGGGGCGGATCGTCAGGCGGGCGGAGGAACTGAACGTCGCCCTTGAAAGGATGCCGCTTCCCGAAATGCAGAAGATCGAACCCACGATCACCGCCGATGTGTTCGACGTGCTTTCGGTTGCGGCATCGGTCAATTCGCGTCAGAGTTTCGGCGGCACCGCGCCCCGGCGCGTGCGCGAGCAGATCCAATACTGGCGAGAGAAACTGGCGTGATTGGCGAGTTGAAAAAGATGCCCACACAGAGCCACAGAGCCGCGGAGGAACTGACTGAACCGCCAGGGCGCAAAGACGCCGGGAATGAATCGCGCGCATTCGCGCGCAAATATGCCTTTGCGCCCCGGCGCCTTGGCGGCTTTCCTCTGTGTCTCCGTGCCTCTGTGTGCAAATTACATTCTGCTGCAACGATCCCGAAGCTGCTTGTCGTTTTCGCATTGATGCTGCCGGTTGCCGCATGCGGGACGAAGACGGAATTGCTGATGCCGAACGGCAAGCCGACACCGCAAGACCAGCGCGATCCTTCGCAGCCGCCAAGCCCGATTTCGCGATGAACCATTTCGCGTATCGGGATGGACGGCTTTATGCCGAAGACATCGATCTTGCACGATTGGCAGACGAAGTCGGCACACCCGCCTATGTCTATTCCACCGCGACGCTGGAACGTCACTACAAGGTGTTTGCCGGCGCGTTTCCTGCCGATTCGCTGATCGCCTATTCCGTGAAGGCGAACGGCAATCTGGCCGTGCTGAAAACGCTGGCGCAGCTCGGTGCCGGCGCCGATGTGGTCTCGGTCGGCGAGCTCGAAAAAACGCTGCTCGCCGGAATTCCGCCGCAGAAGATTGTATTCTCCGGTGTTGGAAAGACGCGGCCGGAAATGGCGCGTGCGCTCGAGGTCGGCATATATCAGTTCAATGTGGAGAGCGAGCCCGAACTTGACGTGCTGAACGAAGTCGCGGGGGCCCTCGATACCACGGCGCCGATCACGATCCGCGTCAATCCCGACATCGATGCAAATACGAATGCCAAGATCACCACCGGCACATCCGAAGTGAAATTCGGCATTCCGTGGAAACGGGCGCGGAACGCCTACAGGCTCGCCCAGTCGCTTCCCGCGCTCAAGGTGGTTGGCGTCGATGTTCATATCGGCAGCCAGATTACTTCGCTTCAGCCCTTCGAAGGGGCATTCGCGCGCATTGCCGAACTGATCGGGCAATTGCGCGCCGACGGGCATGAAATAAGCCGTGCGGATTTCGGCGGCGGGTTGGGCGTCCCCTATGATCCGCGCGCGCCGGAGCCGCCAGATCCGCTTGCCTATGCGCGCATCGTCGCGCGTGCGGCGGACAGGCTCGGCGTTTCGCTGATCCTCGAGCCCGGCAGGTTGATTGCGGCCAATGCAGGAATCCTTCTTTCCCGGGTAATTTACGTCAAACGCGGCGAAGCGCGGACATTTCTCATTATCGATGCCGGCATGAACGATCTCATCCGGCCTGCGCTTTATGATGCGCATCACGAAATCGTGCCCGTACACCGCGTCGCCGGAGACGAGATTTCCGAAATCTATGATATCGTCGGCCCGGTCTGCGAAACGACCGATCTTTTCGCGCGCGACCGGCCCATGCCGCGCCTGAAAAGCGGCGACCTGGTGGCGATTTTGACGGCCGGCGCCTATGGCGCAGTCATGGCATCCGCCTACAATGCGCGACCGCCCGCTCCCGAAGTGCTGGTCCGCGGGAGCGAATGGAGCGTAGTACGGCCGCGATTGCGATATGACGAACTTGCAAGACTCGATCGCCTCCCGGCCTGGCTGGAAAACTGAACGCCACGAGCGTTACATCGCGCTCGCGCGGCTTGTGGTCGCCTGGGAGCGCATCTGGCCGGCGCTCTGGCCGGCAACGGGAATCATTGGTCTCTATATCGCCGCGGCGTTTCTTGGAATAACAGACGCTCTACCCGGCGCGCTTCGTTCGCTCGTATTCGTCGCTGTGCTCGTCGCGACCGGATACATGCTCTATCGCGAATTTCGCGACTGGCGGATGCCGACCTGGGAAGAAGCCGCACGCCGCGTCGAACGCGACAGTGCGCTGCTGCATCGCCCGATCACCGAGCGTAACGACCGGCTTGCTGTCGGCGCAGGCGATCCGTTTGCGGAGTCGCTCTGGCGCGCGCATATCGTCCGGCAGCTTCGGCGGCTCGGCCGGCTGAAGCTCGCGCCGCCGGCGCCGGGACTCGCCGCAAAGGATCCCCGGGCGCTCCGTTACATCGTACTGCTCGTTGCTTGCGCCGCGTTGTTATTTGCCGGTGCTGACTGGCAAAGGCGGCTCGCCCTCGCATTTTCGCTCGATCAAGGCGGCAGCGCGCCGGTCGCGGCGCTTGACGCCTGGATCACGCCTCCCGCCTATACCGGCTGGGCGCCGACTTATCTCAGGCCCGGCTTGAACAGCTCGGTGACGGTACCGGTCGGCTCGGAGCTGGTGCTGCGCGTGCATGGCGGCCGCATCACGCCTCATTTGCAATTCTATCCGGAGCCGGCTGGAGGTGTTACCGATTTCACGGGCCGGTCCGGCGCCTGGGGTACAAGCGTTCGGATAGCCGCGGACGCACACGTGGAGATCAGCGTTGCCGGCCAACGTCTGGGTAGCTGGCGGATAACGTCAATTGCGGACCAACCGCCTGTCATCGCTTTTGCAGCGGCACCGAGCCGGACCGAACGCGACGCGCTGAAAATCTCGTACACGGCCGCGGATGATTACGGGGTCGTCGGCGCGCGGGCGATCATCCGGCCGGTCGCCCGGAACAATCATGCAAGCCTTTCAATTGACCTGCCGCTTTCTGCGCCATCCGCCCAGACCGTCTCGAACACCCTTTATCGCGATCTGACCGCGCATCCCTTCGCGGGGCTCGACGTACAAATTACATTGGAGGCGCGCGACGCGATCGGCCAGGTCGGCCGCAGCAAACCGATGTATATGCGCCTGCCCGCGCGCATCTTCACCAATCCGCTCGCCCGCGCGCTTATCGAGCAGCGCCAGAAGCTTGCGCTGGACGGATTGAAGGCGCGAGGCCATGTCGCGGACATTCTCGATGCGCTCACGATTGCGCCGCAGCGTTTCTATGTAAATCAGGCCAATATCTATCTCGGACAGCGCACGACCTATTGGACTTTGCGCAATGCCCGCGACGGGCATGACATTGCGCGCGTTCAGGACATGCTTTGGCAGATCGCAACCGCCCTCGAACAGGGCGGTTTGCTCGACGCTGCCGCCCAGCTGCGCGCCGTTCAGCAGCTGTTGAGCCAGGCGCTCGCGCAAGGCGCGCCGCAAAGCGTAATCGATCAGCTGCTGCAGCACTATCAGCAGGCGCTTCAGAACTATCTCCGCGCGCTTGCGCAGAACGGCAAGCAGACGGATGGGCAGATACCCAAGAACGCAAGAGTCATCACGCCGAAGGACATCGAGGCGATGCTGAGGGCCATTCAGCAGCTCTCCCAGACCGGCGCCCGCGAAAAGGCGCAGGAGCTGCTCGCGATGCTCCAGAACCTGCTCGAGAACATGCACCCGGGCGGCGCGGGATCCGGCCAGGCCGACAAGGCTATGAGCGATGCGATCCAGGGGCTTGGCGACATTATCGGCCGCCAGCGGCAACTGCTGGACAAGTCCTTACGCCAGGGCGAAGGCACCGGCGACCCGAAAGACGGCGGCGGCAAGGGCCTTGCGAACCAGCAGGGCAAATTGCGCGAGGATCTCGACCGCCTGCTCAAAGGGCTGAACGGGCGCAAGGCGCCGGGCGGAGACAAATTCGGCCAGGCTGGGCAGGCGATGGGCGACGCGCAGGGCGCGCTGGGCAAACAGGATTTCGGCAGTGCGAGCGACGCCCAGAAGGATGCTCTCGAAGCTCTCAACCAGGCCACCGGCCAGCTCGCGCAAGAGATGATGAAGCAGTCCGGACAGGGCCAGAACGGCCAGGGCCAGGAAGGACAGGATCCGCTGGGCCGCACGACGGGCGCGAATGGCGGGCTGGGCAGCGATACCAAATTGCCCGCCGCTTCGGAGCTCCAGCGCGCCCGCCAAATACTCGAAGAACTCCGCCGTCGCGCGGCCCAGCCCGGCCGGTCCAAACAGGAGCTGGACTATATCGACCGGCTGTTGCGCGAATTCTGAAGACGACAAGTGCAGCTCAAGGCGCGTAACACGGAGCTGATGCAACCGCCTCTTGGTAATCTTCTCCGATTGCAAAGTATTTTCGGAATAGGCGGATAAATAATTGCAGCGCGCGGGAACCAGGCCGTTTCTACCGGCGTTCCCGCGTTCGAATATTTGGAATTAACAAATCCGATGTTCCAGAAAAGCTTCGACGAAACGCCGGCCGAACGCGCCCGCCACTATCGTCTCCTTGCGACGACAGCCGAATGCACCGCCGCGGAAACCCAGCTTCCGTCGCTCCGCGCCGCCTATCTCCGCTCGGCCGACCGCTGGTACAAGCTCGCTTCCCTGCTGGAGACGGGCACGGGGTACACGCCCAGGAAAATCGCTCCGCGCGCCAGACCGCGTTCGCGAAAAACGCGCGGCGAAGTGGCAAGGCCCGATCACGACGGCCGTGCCGCGAAACAGACCGTTCCCGCGTAAGTCCTTCGCGCAAATTTGTAATTATCATTTTAACCATTTCTGCAAACCAACCCGGAAGAATTCACGGGATTTGGCGGAGAAAACGGGTTAATGCCCGCTCCGCTTTGAAACAAACTTTCACAAGAAACAGCTGGTGGCTTCCCATCGCGATCCTCGTCGGCATCGCACTCTGGGGATGGGTGCTCTATCGCCTGTTTTGAAGAGTGCGTCACGAACGCCGACTGACGCAAACTTCAAAGCTTCGAAGCATTCGTATCCATTCGTGCTTTCGAACCAGGCTATCGAAGCTCGCGGCACGTCGTAGCTTCTTTATTAGTTATTAGTGGCAACCGGACGGACCCAATAACAGACCAGCCCCGAGCGCCGAAAGAACGGTCGCAATAATCCAGAGTGCGGCGGTATTGTCGTTCGGAATGGCTTCGTCCGCATCGGTGCGGACCTTCGCGATCCGGCGCAGCGCCAGGCTTCCGCAACCGATCGCGACCGCAACGAACGCCCATCCGCCGATCACATCCCAATTCATTGTCGCGCCTGCCTCCGGGGCCCCGCCAGCGCCTCACAATCTTGCACCGGGTTCCCGACAACGCCCCATTGAGAACACGCATGCATAATCGCCCCCTTGACATGGTGTTGTAGTCAACTATATCAGTGGTGTCGGAACGGTTCGTCAACAGGTCGGACCAAGGAGAGCGCCATGATTTTTCAGGTTGAAGGCCAGAGTCGGCCAGGCCGTGTGGCGGGCGAGCCCGCGAGCAGGGTTTTGTTCGCCGTGATGCTGGTCATCGCCGGTATCGGCGCGGCGGTCGCTCCCTTCGTCGCGGACCTCTTGACCGCGAGCGTCGGTGTCATGCTTGCCCTTGCAGTCTGGACGACGCTCCGGCGCCAGCCGGACGCGGGCGCAACAACCAAACTTCTGGGAGCGGTCTGACGGATGGACGGTGAGTGGAACGACAACCAGCCGATCTATCGGCAGCTGCACGACCGCGTCGTAGCGATGATCCTGGACGGCGTGCTGAAGGAGGGCGATCCGCTGCCTTCGGTGCGCAATGTGGCGGCGGACAACCGCGTCAACCCCCTTACCGTGCTGAAAGCATATCAGCAGCTGGCGGACGAAGAACTGGTGGAGAAACGCAGAGGGCTAGGCATGTTTGTTACATCGGGCGCACGCGACGTCCTGTTGCGCGAAGAGCGGGACAATTTCCTAAAGGTGCAATGGCCGCAGATTTGCGAAACCATCCGCCGGCTGGGGCTTACGCCGGAAGAATTGCTGGCCGCGGGCGAATCCGCCGGCGCGGCATCCGTCAAAGCCGGAAAGCGGTAATCCCATGCTGAACATCGAAGCCCGCGGACTCAGAAAAACATTCGGCACCACTGTCGCGCTTGACGGTATCGATCTGCGCGTCGAGTCAGGGCGTATCCTCGGCCTGATCGGACCAAACGGCGCCGGCAAGAGCACCGCGCTCAATGCAATCCTCGGCCTCATGCCTTACGAGGGCGAGCTCAAAGTCCTTGGCCGCGATCCGTGGACGGACCGCGACGCGCTGATGCGCGAAGTCTGTTTCATCGCCGACGTGGCGGTGCTGCCGCGCTGGATGGGCGTGACCCAGGCCCTCGATTATGTTGCGGGCGTACATCCGCGTTTCGACCGTGCGAAGGCGGAAGAATTTCTCGCGCGCACCAGCATCAAGCGCAAGAGCCGGATCCGCGAACTCTCCAAAGGCATGGTGACCCAGTTGCACCTCGCCCTCATCATGGCCATCGACGCGAAACTTCTCGTGCTTGATGAGCCGACGCTCGGCCTCGACATTCTCTACCGCAAACAGTTCTACGACTCGCTGCTGAACGATTACTTCGATCACAGCCGCACCATCATCGTCACGACGCATCAGGTCGAAGAGGTGCAGCACATCCTGACCGACCTGATGTTCATCGATCGCGGCCGCATCGTGCTCGATTGCAGCATGGAGGCAGTGGAAGCACGCTACGCCGAGCTGACATGCCATCCCGATCAGGTGGCGACAGCGCGGGCGCTCAAGCCGATCTATGAACGCCAGGCTTTCGGCCGCACGGTGTTCCTTTTCGACAGCATCGATCGCGCGCAGCTCGCGCCGCTCGGCGATATTCGAACGCCCAGCATCAGCGACATCTTCGTCGCGGTGATCGGAAATTCATCTGCCCCACGGCAAGGAGCTTTGGCAGCATGAGCATGCAAACCAACGCCATGACCGACTCGGTGTCGGCGTCCCAGAGCAGTGTGGATGTAGCGGCGAACCCCACCCATCCCTTCATCTGGTCGTTACGGCGCGAATTGTGGGAGCATCGCGGCGTCAGATACGCTCCACTGGGCGTTGCCGGACTCGTGCTGTTCGGCGTTCTGATGCGCCTTGTGCATTCGCCGCAGGATCTTTGGCGGGTCTCTCACGAACCTTTCAAGCAGATGCAGGAACACGTGGCGCCCTATGGCATTGCGGCGGTCGCGCTCATGGCGACCACTGTTGTGGTCGGAGTATTTTTCTGTCTCGGCACGCTGCACAACGAACGCCGCGACCGCAGCATCCTGTTCTGGAAGTCCATGCCGGTATCGGACCTGACCGCGCTGCTCGCAAAGGTCTGTATACCTCTGTTGATCCTGCCGCTTATCGGTTTCGTCGTGATCGTTGCAACACTTATCATCATGTTGTTGATGTGCTCGGCAGCCCTTCTGGCAAGCGGTCATCCCCCCGCGGCCTATCTGGCTACACTGCCTCTTCCGCAGATCATGGCGGAAGCCCTTTATGGCATTGTCACGCTGTCATTCTGGTATTGGCCGGTTTACGGGTGGCTGCTCTTCATCTCCTCCTGGGCCCGGCGTGCTCCGTTTCTCTGGGCCGTATTACCGCCCTTTGGTCTGGGACTGATTGAAACACTCGCCTTCAGCACGTCGCACGTTTTCGATCTTTTGAACGCACGCCTTCTGGGCAGCTTCGCGGCAGCATTTGTGTACCACGATCAAGCGAAGGGCGGTTTTCCGTTCCCGCAAATGAACCCGCTTGGATTTGTTTCGAACCCCGGCCTGTGGATCGGGATGGTGTTGGGTGCGGGTTTCTTCGCCGCCGCCGTATGGATGCGCCGACGCCGCGAGCCCGTGTGACGGATTCGTCCGTTCCGCGGATCGCATTTGTTTCATCGCGCCGGCGGCGGGGAAACCATTAGGGGGCTTTCACGGGATGTACGTCCCATCCCCGCCGCCGACATTGCATTAACCTACATTGGGACCGGCAAATCGTATGTCAGGCGAGGCCCGATACGTCTCCTCAAATTATCGAGTGTACGACCCCGCCCGATTGCGGCTTTTGCCGCGGCCCTGTAGCCGACTTGCGCAAAGTACGGGGCTGCTGGCGATGAGTTCGACAACAGATCCGGGCGGCGGCTCATTTGGTGGTCGCGTCCGCAGCAGGTGGAAACAATTTGCCGTTACGCCGCCGGGCGACACGTTTGCGGCGTTTCTCACGATCGCGGTGATATTTGGCGCGATGTTCGGCTGCGCCTTTGTCATTGTCCTTGGGATGGACGGGCTGCAACTGATACTTCGCCCGCACTGAATCCTGCAGCGAATAATCCCTCCGGTCATTTGGCCGCGGCGCGGCTCCTAACCGACCGCGGCGATATAAGGCAGCGCGCGCAGCCGGCCAGCATCGTCCATGCCGTAGCCGACGACAAAATGCGTGACGCGCGTGAAACACGCGAAGTCCGCCCTCAGCAACGCACCTCTGCGCTGTTTGTCGATGGCCACGACCGAGGTAACGGCGCGTGCGCCGGCAGAGATCGCAAGATCGCGCGCGCTCGCAAGCGTTCGGCCGCGATCGAGCACGCCATCGATCAGCAGCACGTGACGTCCGCGCACATTCTCGCCCGGACCGATCAGCACGCGGACTTCGCCCTGCGCCTTGCGCTTGTCGCCATAGGAGCGCAGCTGAAGAAATTCCACCGGAAGCGAAACGCCGCGTGCGTAAAGCGCGCGCAGGAGATCTGCAGCGAACACAAATCCGCCGACCAATATCGGCAGAGCCATATCCGGCACATCGTCCCTCGCCGAAATTGCGTGCGCCATTTCTGCGACACGGGCATGAATTTCAGCTTCGGAAAATAGGGCGGGAAGTTGATCTCGCGTCAATCCTGACTCGCAAATCGCAGCTGCAAATGACGGGCGGCCGAAGGCGGGTTGGGCAGACGCGAGGAAAAGCCGAGACTCTGTCCCGGACTAAGGGTCGGTAGCGGCGGCTTGAATGTCCAATGATAAAGCTCGCGTTCGTCGTCGTCCGTCAATGTTACCTGGACGGACGGCACGGTCAGCTCATGGGTGGTTCTGTTGACCAGCTTACCTGTTACCACCATGACCGGTTCGCCGTTCTCCATCTCGCGATGATAGCTCCAGTCGTCGATCGCGATGCCCCGCGCGTTCACCGCGACCCCGAACGTGGCGAAGAGCGAGGAGGATTTCGGCCAGAGCGTTGCGATTTCGTCCCGAAATCGGAAGCTGGTCCAGCCGATCAGGATCAGCATAACCGCGAGCGCAAGCCAGCCCGCGAGCGCGCCGAGCCGATCCGCCAGTGAGTACTCCGGGCCGATTGCTCGTCGCGGCACTGCCGGTGCGGACGCAGAGATCGGATCGGTAGCAGGTCCCGCGGGGACTGTCGTCTTCCCGGCAAGAATTGTGGCCTGACCTGACTCCGGCTCAGGCTCGGGCGGCGATTGCTGCCAGATATGCGCACATCTGGCGCAGCGCACTTTCCGGCCTTCGGCCGGAAATTGGGCGGCATCCGCGCGATAGCGCGTCTGGCACTCGGGACAGGTGAGGATCATGTCGCCCAAAAATGACGCAAGGCTCTTCGCACTGCAAGAAGGGCGCCACAAAGGCGCAATCGTTGTATCTGTGATTGTCGGGCGGCGATTCATTCTGCCGGGACCGGCCGCCTGCCGCGCAACCGGGCCTGCGATACGCGCGGATACGGCTTGGTGCAATATCGCGGGCGCTTGGTCGAGGGCCGATGCTGCGCTTCGAAAATGTGGGAATGCGGTTCGGCGCCGGACCGGAAATCCTGCGCGATGTGACGTTCCTGCTTGAAGCGGGCTCTTTTACCTTTCTCACCGGGCCTTCCGGTGCGGGCAAAACAACCCTGCTCCGGCTCATGTATCTTGCCGAGCCGCCTTCGCGCGGTCTGATAACCCTGTTCGGCTGCGATCTCGCCGTCACGAAGCGGTCGAAATTTCCGGCCCTGCGCCGGCGGATCGGGGTGGTATTCCAGGATTTCCGGCTGCTCGACCACCTCTCCGCCTTCGACAATGTCGCGTTGCCGCTGCGGCTTGCCGGAAAACGGATCGATCATTACGCACATGACGTGGAAGAACTCCTGGAGTGGGTGGGACTCGGAAACAAGCTTGATGCAAAGCCGCCGACGCTTTCGGGTGGCGAGCAGCAGCGCGTAGCCATTGCGCGCGCAGTCGTTGCCCGCCCCGATCTGTTGCTGGCCGACGAGCCCACCGGCAATGTCGACCCCGATATCGCGCAGCGGCTGGTGCGCCTGTTCGAAGAACTCAATCGCCTCGGCACGACCGTGCTGATCGCAACCCACGACCGTTCGCTGCTTGAGCGCACGCTGGCCCGCGAAATGCGGCTTGTCGACGGAAGGCTGGTCGAAATGCGGACACTGAGGACATGACCGCGCAGCCGCCCGGCAGCATCATGCCCCGGTGGGAGGGTGCCGCGCCACTCGATGTGGTGATCTGTGTCATGGGATTTCTCGCCGCACTCGCGCTCTGCGCATCGCTTGTCGCGGCTCGTACCGCCGAAGGCTGGCGCGCGGGTCTCGCCGACAGCTTCACCGTACAAATCCTGCCACATGAGGGAGCTGGCCCCACGCTGCAAAGCGAAACCGATTCCGTTCTCGCCGCTCTCCGCGCTACGGCAGGTCTCTCCCAGGTGAGAGTCGTGACCGATGCGGAGGCGAACAGGCTTGTCGCGCCATGGCTCGGCGAAGGTACGGCACTTGCCGATCTGCCCTTGCCGCGGTTGATCGATGCCACCGTTGCGCATGACGCGACAGTTGATCTTGCGCGTCTCGCACAACGCCTCAAACGGGCTGCTCCCGACTCCCAACTCGACGATCATACGCTTTGGCTTGCAAGGCTTAAACGCATCGCCGATACGGTGATCTGGTCGGCGTGGGCTGTACTTGCGCTGATCGCGCTCGCGACCGCGGCCACTGTGACTTTCGCCACGCGCGCCGGCCTTGCCGCGCACCAGGATATTGTGTCTTTGCTTCATCAGATGGGCGCGCGCGCGGATTTCATCGCTCGGGCTTTCGAATGGCATTACTTCGTGTCGGCATTGATCGCTTCGGCTTTGGGCAGCGCGCTCGTGGCCAGCATGTTCGTCGCGATCAGCTGGCTGGAGGGAGCGGGAGTCGAACCTGTTCCTTTCCTGCCGCCGCTCGGGCTTGGTCCACTGGAACTCGCCTGGCTTGCCGCTGTGCCCGCGGCAGCGGGCCTGATTGCGCTCGCCACGGCGCGGCTGTCCGTTCTGGCCGCGCTCGCCCGGAACTATTGAAACCGCGCGGGACGGGATAAGCTTGCAGCTTCGTGCCTGTCTGCAGGCTCCCGGAGGGAGAGTGAAAGCTTCACACGGTCCGGCCGCGAGCCGCATTGTTCTCTGCGTGGCCCTGGTACTCGCTGCCGCCTATGTGGTCGGCTTTGCGATCTTCATTGTCCGCTTGCCGGCCGCGCCGCCGCGTGCCGTGCATGCCGATGCCATTGTGGCGCTGACTGGCAGCGAAGACCGGCTCGACACGGCGGTCGCCCTCCTCGAACACGGTGTCGGACAGCGCCTTCTTATCACCGGCGTCCATCCTTTCATGAGCAGGGCGCTGCTGCGGGCGCTGCTGCACGGTGGTGCACGTTTCGATTGCTGTGCCGACCTCGGCTTCGTTGCGACGAACACGCACGGCAATGCCATGGAGGCGGCAGATTGGGTGCAGCGGCACGGCTTCCACAGCCTTATCGTCGTCACCGCGAATTATCACATGCCCCGCAGCCTCGAAGAATTTTCTGCCGCCATGCCGGGTGTTAAGCTTGTGCCCTATCCCGTCCCCGAGATCGTCGCTTCGCATCGCTGGTGGCTCGATCCCGGCGCGTTTCGCGCGCTGCAGTATGAATACGCGAAATATCTCGGCAGCGTTGCCCTGCGCACCGTCTATCCACGACACTGGTCGCAACCAGTCCGCATCGTGCGAGCGTCCACTTCGTGAACTGGCTGCGTTCTGCCGTTTTCTTCCTGTGGTTCGCGGCGATGAGTATCGTCGTTCATATCGTCTTTCTCCCCGCACTTTTCCTGCCGCGGCGCGCCGCCGTTACGGCCGCGCGAAGCTGGTGCGCGGGCATTCTGTGGGGCCTGCGAAACATCGCGCGTCTGGACTACGAAGTGCGCGGCGAAATTCCGCACGGGCCCAATCTGATCGCCTCCAAGCACATGACGATGTGGGACACGGTGGCCCTGTTCTACGTACTGGGGGATCCCGTCTTCGTGCTCAAGCGCGAACTGATGAGCGTTCCACTCTATGGCTGGTATGCGCGCCGCGTTGGCATGATAGCCATCGACCGACAGGCGGGCGGCAGAGCTTTGCGCGAAATGACGAAGGCGGCACGGCACGCGCTCCTGAGCGGCCTGAGCGTCGTGATCTTTCCCGAAGGCACGCGCAAAAAAATCGGAGCGCCAACGGATTACAAGCCGGGCATAGCCGCGCTCTATCAGCGCCTCGACCGCCCCTGCATCCCGGTCGCCCTCAATTCCGGCCTGTTCTGGACGGGACCCGCCGGATTCCTGAAGAAGCGCGGACGCATCGTGCTGCGATTCCTGCCACCGATCGGCCCGGGTCTCGACCGCAGGAAGTTCATGCGCGAACTTGAAGACCGCATCGAGAATGCGACAGCGGAGCTCGTGAGAGAAGGCGGATCGCTGCTCAAGAGCGGTTCCGCCTCTCCTGAAACCGGGAAACGGGAGTAATGCCGGGCGCGTTCGCAGCCGTCGCAGCCGGCGTTGTTTTCGCGGCCACCTATCTCGTCCTCGCAATCGGAAAACTGCCGGGATTTCGCCTCGATCGAACGGGAGCAGCACTTCTGGGTGCGAGCCTGATGGTGGCGTGCGGCGTGCTGACGCCCGTCGAGGCCTTTCACGCTATCGACGGCAACACGATCACGCTTCTGCTTGGCATGATGATCGTCGTCGCCAACTTCAAGCTTTCGGGCTTCTTCCGGCTCGCGACCAACTGGGTCGCGCTCCACGCGAAACGTCCGCTGGCCCTTCTTGTAGCGATCGTGTTCGCATCGGGATTCTTTTCCGCATTTCTCGTCAATGACGCAGTTTGCCTTGCGCTCGCGCCGCTGGTGTTCGACATCGTCACCAGGTTGAAGCGCAATCCCGTTCCTTATCTGCTCGCGGTTGCCATGTCCTCGAATTGCGGGAGCACGGCCACGATTACCGGCAACCCGCAAAACATCGTCATCGGGAGCCTTTCGCACATTTCCTATGGAAGTTTCGCCGCAGCGCTATCACCAGTCGCCTTCACCGGACTGTTGCTGACCATTTCGTTGATCGCGGTTTTTCATCCCGACGAATTCTGGACGCGCGAAAAGCTCGCAGCCGTGCCGGAACGCGTGCCCTATCACACGGCGCTGATGATCAAGACGCTGCTGGTAACCGCCGCGCTTGTCGCTCTGTTCTTTGCGGGCGTAGCGCCCGCCAAGGCCGCAATCCTCGCCGGAGGGCTTCTTCTGCTCACGCGCATCGTCAAGAACACAAAAATCTATTTCGAGATCGACTGGCCGCTGCTGCTGATGTTTGCGGGATTGTTCGTCGTCGTTGCCGGATTCGAGAAGGTGCTTCTCTCATCTTCCGTGATCGCAGACGTCGGTGCGCTGCATCTCGGACAGACTGCGGTGTTGAGCGCCGTCACGGCTGTGCTTTCGAACGTTGTGAGCAACGTGCCGGCGGTGCTCGTGCTGAAATCGTTTATCATTTCGCTGCCCGATCCGAAGGCGGCTTGGCTGACCGTTGCCATGGCATCGACCCTGGCCGGAAACTTTACCGTTCTCGGTTCCGTGGCCAACCTGATCGTGGTGCAGAAAGTGGCCGCCAAGGGCGTGAACATCGGATTTTGGGACTACTTCAAGACCGGCGCGCCGCTCACCGTTCTGACAATCATTTTTGGTGCAGTGTGGCTTGCCCGGTGACACCTCATCGACTAGAACATTAGAGGAACAATTTTAACGGTTTTCCGGCTTGATACCGGAACGACGAGCGCGCGCATGACCGACATTTCCTCCCAGATCTGGGACATGAAATACCGCTTCAAGGCAGTGGACGGGACCCCGGTCGACCGCGACGTGCCGGAGACATGGGCGCGCGTGGCATTGGCGGCGGCGGACGCAGAAAACCCCGACAAACGGAACGAATGGGCGCAGGCTTTCGGCGAAGCGCTCGCAGGCCATCGATTCATACCCGCCGGCCGCATCCTTGCCGGCGCCGGTACGGCCCGCAGCGTGACGCTGTTCAACTGTTTCGTGATGGGGACGATTCCCGACGATATGGGCGGCATCTTCGCCCATCTGCGCGAGGCCGCGCTCACCATGCAACAGGGCGGCGGCATCGGTTATGATTTCTCGACGCTGAGACCGAAAGGCGCACCGGTTGCAGGCGTCGGCGCGGACGCGTCGGGGCCTGTCTCCTTCATGGGCGTGTGGGACGCGATGTGCCGCACGATCATGTCGGCCGGTTCCCGGCGCGGCGCGATGATGGCGACACTCGCCTGCGATCATCCCGACATCGAACTTTTCATCGACGCCAAACGTACACCCGGCCAGCTCACCATGTTCAATCTTTCGGTGCTGGCGAGCGATGCGTTCATGGCAGCGGTAAAGAATGATACCGAGTGGCAGCTGCAGTTCGGCGGCAAGGTGTACAGCACCCTGCCCGCCCGCGCGCTGTGGGACCGCATCATGCGTGCGACCTACGACTACGCCGAACCGGGCGTGATCTTCATCGACCGCATCAACAAAAATAACAATCTCAACTATTGCGAGACGATCCGCGCGACAAACCCTTGCGGCGAACAGCCTCTGCCGCCATACGGCGCGTGTTTGCTCGGTTCGATCAATCTCGCGAAGCTGGTACACGAACCTTTTGCCGAGAACGCGCATATCGACGAGACAGAACTCGGGCGGCTGACGGGAGTGGCGGTGCGGCTGCTCGACAATGTGATCGACATTTCGCGATTTCCGCTGCCCGAGCAGCGGCAGGAAGCGACGGCCAAGCGACGCATCGGTCTCGGTGTCACCGGACTTGCCGACGCGCTGATCTTCTGCCGCACGCGTTACGGCGCGCCGGAAAGCGTCGCGCTGATCGAGCGCTGGCTCGAAATGCTGTCGCACGCGGCGTATGCGGCCTCGGTGGAGATTGCCAAGGAGAAAGGCGCGTTTCCCCTGTTCGACCGCGATGCCTATCTCGCCGCGCCGCATGTGTGTACGCTGCCACAGACGATCCGCGACGGCATCGCCGTGCACGGCATCCGCAACGCGCTTCTCACCTCCATCGCACCGACTGGCACAATTTCGCTGTTCGCCGAGAATGTTTCGAGTGGCATCGAACCCGTCTTCGCTTACACCTATGGCCGCAAGGTGCTCATGCCTGACGGAACACGGCGCGATGAAACGGTCGCCGATTACGGCTGGGCGAAATTTCGCGAGCAGTTCGGCGCAGAGGCAGCGCTTCCCGATTATTTCGTCACCGCGCAGACCCTTTCGCCTGACGATCATCTTGCGGTTCAGGCCGCAGCGCAGAAATATGTCGACAGCTCGATCTCCAAGACGATCAACGTGCCTGCAGGCATTTCGTTTGATGCCTTCAAGGATGTTTACATCAAAGCATATGAGACCGGCTGTAAGGGTTGCACGACCTATCGGCCTAACGAGATCAGGGGGGCGGTCCTCGAGGCGGCTCCCACAGAAGTAATCACGATGGAACCGAGCCCGCAGGCGTCGGAACCGACGCTGCCGCTTGTCATGCCGGCTGCGGCATCGCGCGCCTTCGAACAGTCCGGCGGCGTGGTCTATATGACGAAGCCGCTCGACCGGCCCGAAGTGTTGCTGGGACAGACCTACAAGATCAAATGGCCCGACTCCGATCACGCCTTTTACATCACGATCAACGATATCGAACAGGACGGGAGGAGGCGGCCCTTCGAGGTATTCATCAACTCAAAGAATATGGAGGCCTATGCCTGGACGCTCGCGCTCACGCGCATGATCAGCGCGGTGTTCCGGCGCGGCGGAGATGTTTCCTTCGTCGTGCACGAGCTCAAAGCCGTATTCGATCCGCGCGGCGGCCAATGGATGAACGGACAATATGTGCCTTCGCTGCTGGCCGCGATCGGCGAAGTGATCGAGCGTCATCTGGTGGCTACGGGCTTCATGCCGCCGCGCGAAACGCCCGTCGAACCGCGGACACCCATGGCGGCAGCTGTTGCGTCAGGCGAGATTCGCGGCCGTACCTGCCCGCGCTGCGGCAGTCCCGCGCTCATCCGCCAGGAAGGCTGCGACATCTGCATCGCCTGCGGCTTTTCACGCTGCGGATAAGATTTCGTCGCAAACGCAAATAATGCGCTACTCCAACCGGCTGTTTCTGTATGCGCCGTTATGCGTGCTGCTCGCGCTCGCGATCGCCGCGGCTTTGCGCTGGCAGGCAGTTGCCGACGGCCTGGAAACGTGGCTTCGTCAGCATAATGGCCACGAAATCGCGCCGGGCGTGACTCTGCATTTTGGGTCGGAATCGGTAAGCGGATTTCCGTTCAACGTCGACGCGGTGCTTCGCAACGTGACGTTCCAGGTGAAAGCAACCCGCACCTCCGGCGCCTGGCACGCGGATGCCTTTGCAATTCACGAACTAACCTTCGGACGCGCGCAACAAATCTATGAGGCTGCCGGAACACAGAACATTTCATGGACCGATGCGGAGGGCGGCGCGCATCGTCTCTCATTTGTTCCTGGCTCGCTCCAGGCCAGCGCCATCCTGTCGCGCGGACGTCTTGTCCGTTTCGATCTCGACCTCAACGGTATCGGCTCGCGGGAGATCGCCGGCGCGCGCGTGCAGTTGCATTTTCGCAAAGCGCCGGATCGCGATGCGATCGACTTTGTGGCAAACGCCGATCGGCTCCGTCTTGATCCTGCCGTGCAGGCCGGGTTCGGGGCGGATATTCGCCACGCGGCGATCAATGGCAGGCTTGTCCCCGCGGAGCCCTTCGGCGCGCTTTTCGATGGCCGGGCTCTATGGGACCACGCGGCGGACGAATGGCGGAAAAGTCATGGCACATTCGAGCTCGATAGTCTCGAGATGGACTGGGACAACTTTCAACTTCACGCGAGCGGTGGGCTCGGGTTCGACAACGATCATCGCCCGCACGGAGTGCTGACCGTCGATCTCGACGGCGCGGTAACGGCGCCCGCGGTCGGCATCGCCGATGATCGGCTGGCCCGGGCGGTTGTTGCGCTGACAAAAGATACGCGGGAAGTGCCGCACCGCCTCACTATCAATATCGTGTCAGGCAACGTTAACGTCTGGGTAACCAATGCACCGCAAATCATCATCGGCGCCGGCAAGCTGGGGCCACTTTATTAAGTCCGTGTACAGACGGCGTATTGGAGACTGACTGCGACAATTCGCGACGCGCCTCGCCACATTCCTACCATGAAGCGTTACTACGTTGTCCATTGTCCGAGTGAGGGGTGCGAAAAACACTGGGGACGCTGAAATGCCGAACTATGAAATCCGGTATCTCAACAGCGAGGGCGAACTCGCTCTCATTCATAAGACGCAACATCTCGACGACGAGTCGGTGGATCTTGCCGCGCTGCGCATGCTGATGGGCTCGGGTCTGGCCGATTACGAAATCTGGCGCGAAGACGACGACGGCGCCGCGTCCCGGCGATAAGCGGGTTGGCCGTTGCGGCTCCGCGGAACTACTGTTTCGCGCGGGGGCGGCCGAAATTGGGCTCGCCGATATCCTGCCCTGCATCGATGATCGATCGACGAATGGCGCGGGTTCGGGTGAACAGGTTGGACAGCATGTCGCCGTCACCCCAGCGGATCGCGCGCTGAAGCGCGCTCAAATCCTCGTTGAACCTGCCGAGCATCTCGAGCACCGCATCGCGGTTGTTGAGAAATACGTCACGCCACATTACGGGATCGGACGCCGCGATGCGGGTGAAATCCCGAAAACCGCCGGCCGAGTACTTGATGACTTCACTCTGCGTGACAGTTTCGAGGTCGTCGGCCGTTCCAACGATATTGTAAGCGATCAGATGCGGAACATGGCTTGTGATCGCGAGCACCAGATCATGGTGCTTTGCGTCCATAATCTCGACCTGACTTCCGCAGCGCTGCCAGAACGATCTGAGCATGGCGACGCCTGCCTCATCGGCTCCTGCCACCGGAGTCAGAATACACCAGCGGCCGTCGAACAGCTCTGCGAAACCGGCTTCGGGCCCGGACTGCTCGGTGCCCGCGATCGGGTGAGCCGGAATGAAATGGACGCCCGCAGGAACGAACGGCGATACGTCGCGTATTACCGCCGTTTTCACCGAGCCCACGTCGCTCAGAATGGCGCCGGGTGCAAGATAAGGCTGAATTTCGCGCGCAATTTCACCGAAAGCGCCGACCGGTGTCGCCAAGATAATAAGATCGGCATCGCGAACCGCCGTTGCAGGCGAATCGTGCAGAGTATCCGCGAATCCCAGGGAGCGCGCCTTGTCCAGAGTTTCATGGCTGCGGGCAAAACCTGCGATATGGGCAGCAAGCCCCGCGCGCCGCATGGCGTGAGCCAGCGAAGAACCGATCAGACCTATGCCCATCAGCGCGACTTTCGCGAACATTGGCCGCGAGTCCGCGCTCATGATGTGTCCTCGCGCATGAAATCCGCGAGCGCGTCCGCCACGCCACGATTGGCATCGGCCGTGCCGATGGTCAATCGCAGGCAATGCGGCAGTTGATAATTCGCCACCGGTCGAAGAATGAATCCGCGCGCCGTGAGAAACGCATCTGCAGCTTCCGCCTGTCGGGGCGAGCGGAACTGGAGCAGGAGGAAATTACCTTCGCATTCGCCGACAGTGATGCCCGCTGCACGGATTTTCTTCGTCAGCCAGTTCTTCCATTCGGTATTGTGGGCAATCGACCGCGCCACATGATCGCGATCGCGCAACGCGGCCACGGCCGCGCGTTGCGCCGGCACCGAAACATTGAATGCCCCGCGCACGCGGTTCAACGCATCGGCAACGGCCGGCGCACAGTAAGCCCAGCCCACACGCAGCCCCGCGAGAGCATAAATCTTCGAGAACGTGCGCAACATCACGACATTGTTGGAACGCCTGACGAGCTCGGCGCCCGGCTCGTAATCGTCGCGCTGCACATATTCGGCGTAGGCGGCGTCGAGCACGAGCAACACCCTGTCCGGCAAACCTTCGTGCAGCCGTGTGATCTCCGACGCGGACAGACATGTTCCAGTCGGATTGTTGGGATTGGCGAGATAGACAATGCGCGTGCGCGGAGTAATTGCTTTCATAATATTGTCGACACTTGCGCGAAAACTATCTTCGGCGACGGCTACCGGAAGAGCACCGCTCGAGAGAGCGGCAATTCTGTAGACGAGGAAGGCATATCTGGTGAACACGACTTCGTCGTCCGGAGAAAGATAGATTCGCGCAAGCAGCGCGATCAGTTCCTCAGAGCCATTGCCGCAAACGATACGCTCCGGATCGAGCCGGTGGACGTCCGCGATCGCTTCGCGCAGGAGTCGGGCGCTGCCTTCAGGATAAATCGAAATCTCCGGACCGGCCGCCTCACAGGCAGCAATGGCCGCCGGGCTCGCACCGAGGGCCGATTCATTGGAGGAAAGCTTGATCGCCGGAGAACCGCCCGGTTCAGGACCGCGACCGGCAATGTAAGGCGATATCTCAAGGATTCCCGGTTTTGGCCTAGGGCTCATGCGGCAGCCGCGTCGAATGGATCAGCGAAGCCTCCGACGAGTGCTACGCGCTCGACCGCGTCACCTGCAAGACCCGCTATGGCAGAAAGTCTTTCGTCATCGGCTGACACGAAACCTTTGTTGGCGACCAGCAACCGGCTCGCGGCAGGCCTGGAGGGCTCGCGACCCGCAGCGAGAATCTGCGCTTCAAACCCGGCCTGCCGCAACAAGCCCTGAAGCCGCGCGCGACTCATTTCCGAATAGCATTCGAGGCGGAGAATTGACGTATCCCGCCCGGTCGGTTCTTGCTCGACAGTGCCGATGGCATAGCCTTGTGGCAGGGACACAGGGCAGGAGTCATTGCGTACGAACGGAAGATTCTGGCTGATGCGGGGTCCGGGCTGGCCAGACGGTGCAAGCTGTTCCCACCATGCCTGACCGTTCTCCACGCTTTCCGGAGGTGGAACAAGACCGATGGCAAGCGGGTCATCCGCGCAGGCATAGACGACCGCCATTGCAGAGTTGTGGGTCACGATTGGCAACGTGCAGCCGAAAAAGGTCCGTGCAAGATCGCGGAAACCGGCGGCATCCTCGCCCGCAAAAACATGCAGCGTGGTCTGTGTGTCGCCCGCAAAAATGATGTCGCACCAGATTTGCACCAACGCGCGCAGCGGAAACTGCCCGCTATGCCGTGCCAGGACGCTACGTAGAATGCGCGCGGTCTGCGAGGCGCGCACCGACGCGGACAAAGCGGAAACGCCAAGCCGCGCCTCGACGATTGTGGAGCGCCGCATGAGGAGTTCATGGATGTCGCGATCGACAGACTGCAGCTCGCGACGCATCTCATCGCGGGATTCGGGGCGCATGTTCTCTGTTCGAACCTTGCTGCGATTTGCAACCGTTTTTCAAATTTAGCCAGGCTGAATGGCCCATTGATAAAGGTCCGCGCGGCGAAAGCAAAGGCCACCTCTCGTCGCGTTGACACGGTGGACCGAAGCTGTATGTAACATTTCGTCATCCGGGCGTATTTTTGCGCCGGCGGCAAGTGGCTCGCTCAGTCTTCAATATGCCCTGCGTCCAGTATAAGCTTGGTTTTTCTGGTGTCGGACTTGCAGGAACCGGGGCCGCGCAGGAACGGGTTCGGACTCTGCATCGGGGACGGAATTTTACGCGTGGCAGAAATGGCCATACCGCAGTTTCAGCGGTTTGTTTCAGCGCCCGACGCCGATGCAGGTCGGGCACTTGCGTTTCCCATTAGCGAGCCCCTGCTCCTCGACTCGGGTCGCGCGCTGGCCCCTCTAGCGATTGCCTACCAGAGCTACGGCACGCTGAATAAGACAAGTTCAAACTGCGTACTCGTGTGTCATGCGCTGACGGGCGATCAGTTTGCCGCGAGCCGGCATCCCGTGACGGGCAAGCCTGGTTGGTGGGAATTGATGATCGGGCCCGGAAAACCGATTGATACCAACCGTTTCTTCGTCCTGTGCCCTAACGTCATCGGCGGGTGCATGGGCTCGACCGGCCCCGCAGATCCAGATCCCGCGACAGGCAAGCCATTTGGACTTTCCTTCCCGCTTATCACGATCCGCGACATGGTGCGCGCGCAGGCCATGCTGCTCGACTCGCTCGGTGTCGGAAAAATCCTCTGCGTGCTCGGAGGGTCGATGGGCGGCATGCAGGTTTTGCAATGGGCCGCGACTTATCCCGATCGCGTGATTTCGGCAGTCCCCATTGCCGCCGCGGCACGGCATTCTGCCCAGAACATCGCCTTCCATGAAGTCGGCCGTCAGGCAATCATGGCAGATCCGGAATGGAGGAAAGGCGATTATGCGCTGTATGGCACGCGCCCGGCGAAGGGACTCGCAGTCGCACGAATGGCGGCCCATATCACCTATCTTTCCGAGGCCGCGTTGCAACGGAAATTCGGCCGCTCGCTGCAGAACCGCGACTCGTTCTCCTTCGCCTTCGGTCCCGACTTCCAGATCGAAAGCTATCTGCATCACCAGGGCATCACCTTCGTGGAGCGGTTCGACGCGAATTCTTATTTGTACATCACCCGTGCAATGGATTATTTCGATCTGGCCGCCGATCACGGCGGCGTGTTGGCCGAAGCTTTCCGCGGCACGCGCACGCGTTTTTGCATCATCTCCTTCACCAGCGACTGGTTGTTTCCCACCGTGGAGAACAAGCGGGTCGCGCACGCGCTGAACGCGGCCGCCGCAAATGTGAGCTTTGTGGAGATCGCAACCGATCGCGGCCACGACGCCTTTCTTCTCGACGAGCCGGAGATGTTCGCTACCGTGCGGGGCTTCCTCGGCTCGGTAGCTGAGCAGTCGGGCGTAACCTGATCGCGATGAAAGCGCTTCGGCCGGACCTGGCGGCCATTGCCGCGTTGATACCCGTCGGCGCCCGCGTGCTCGATGTGGGTTGCGGCGAGGGCGACCTGCTCGAATATCTCGTCAAGCAGAGACAGGCGGACGGACGGGGTGTCGAACTGCTCCAACCCAATGTCAACGCGTGCGTGGCGCGCGGGCTTTCCGTCGTCCAGGGCGATGCCGATACGGATCTCGCCGATTATCCGTCGCAGGTTTTCGACGTCGTCATCCTTAGTCAGACGATCCAGGCGACGCGCGCACCGCGCGACGTGCTCGCACAATTGTTGCGAATCGGTCGCCGGATCATCGTTTCCTTCCCCAATTTCGGGCACTGGCGCATCCGTCTCTCGCTCTTGCTACAGGGACGAATGCCCCAGACGGCTGCGCTTGATTATCGCTGGTACGAGACGCCTAATATTCATCTCTGCACGATTGCCGATTTCCTTGTGCTTGTGTGCGCCTGTGGCGGTGCAGTCGAGCAGGCATTTGCACTCGATCACCGGGGCGGCACGCGCCGCATGCAGCCCAACGCCTGGGGCCCAAACCTCCTTTCCGAGGGTGCGATTTTTATACTCGCTTCAAGGAGCGATTGACTCGGGTGCCGCCAAGCCGGCTCGCGCGAGCGAATTAATACAACTATTCCTACATCAACTATTATCTCACGTTCACGAACAACAACACGATCCAGGGGGCGGTAAGTAGCGACGTCGCGGCATTCGAGCCCGGCGGCCCCCAACGAGGGCCGGCTTCTGCAAGGCACCCGAGAACATGACTCTTGCGGCCACGTTCCAAGGTAACGACAGGCGCGTACCGCTGCCGGTCGGAGCCGCAGTTAATTACGGCACGATTGCTGCCATGTCACATTGGGGCTGCCGGGACGGAGACCGCCATGGCCGATCAAACCGGCATGGCGATCTCTTTTGGGACGTCAAGATGACCGGCCGATTAAGAATCTGAGGCGGTGCGTTCAGTTCTTCGATTCGCCGAGCAGTTTCAGTGCTTGTTCGTAATGTTCCTCGCCGTGCGCGTAGAGCTCGTTCGTGCAGAAATCGCGGCCATAATTCTTTTCCTTGACAGCCGCTTCATAATTCGAGGATTGCGTATCGCTCGCGAGAGCCTGTTTGACCTGCTCCGCGAGCTTCTGACAGCCCGAAAGGCTTCCCGTTTCCTCTGCCGCTGCCGAAAGCGGACCAAGCATGACGCCCGCGCACAGTGCCGCCGCAGAGACCGTAAGAGTCAAAAGACGCATGACCTACTCCTCCTTGCAAAACCGGCGCTCTGGCCGGCACGCATGCAAATAGGTAGCGCCGCTCGCGTGCAAAGCTTTGTCGTAAGACCCCTTGCGCATGGCTGCCATGCCGTGACAGCTGCCGTTCGCAAATAGTAGAAATCCGAATCAACGCGTGATCGTCGCGAACACGCGCTTGCGGATTTGCACTTTTTCGGGCGCAGCAACCGCGTAAAGCGACTTCGTGGCTTCGACAATATGCACGCCGGCGAGCCGGGGCCACAACATGCGGCCGACGCGCTCCCAGGCGACACCGCTGCGCACGAGTCGCCGCGATGGAAGTGGCGGGAAATAGAGCGCAGAGTCCCATCGTTCGGGCACGAACAACGAATCGCGCATCAATTTTTCGAGCTGTGCACGGCTGAAGGGTCTGCCATGCGCAAAGGGCGAACGTTCGATTTGAGCCCAGAGGCTTGCACGATTGGGAACCACGCAAAGAAGCCGCCCGTCCGGTGTCAGAACGCGCCATATCTGCCGGAGAAAGAACCGCGTCGATTCCGCGCATTCGAGCCCATGCACAACGAGAATCCGATCGAACAGCGAGTCGACAAACGGCCAGGCGTCCTCGTCTCCCTGCACGACGCAACCAGGATCGACCGCAGCAACTTCATGATGGGCGGGTATCAGCGCGACGGTGCGTTCAGCCTCGCCGTTGAAGGAGCGGAGATAGGGAAGCGCAAAGCCAAAGCCCAGAATCCGCTGTCCACGGACATTTGGCCACATCAGCCGGACGCGCCTGGAGATCATTCGCCGCGCGACCTGCCCGATCGGCTCCTCGTAAAAGGACTGCGGGTCCTTCGAACCGGGCTGCATGTTAACTGCCTAAACCGAACCGGTGTCCGGTTCAACAGTTAGTCCGAGGTTGCTAACATATCCCTGACGGAGGACTACATGGCCCAGCTGGAAATCGAACTCGTCCCATGCCTGAGTGACAATTATGCCTATCTGGTCTGCGACCCGGACCAGGACTTCTGCGCCATTGTCGATCCTTCCGAAGCGCGGCCGGTGAAGGCGGCGCTGGACGCCCGAGGGCGGCGGCTGACCCACATCCTCAATACGCACCATCATCCCGATCACACCGGGGGAAACGCCGCGCTCAAGGCGGAATATGGCGCGAGAGTGATTGGCCCCGAAAAAGACCGCGCCCGCATCCCCGCTCTCGACGATGGCGTGCAGGAAGGCAGCCCCTTTGCGCTCGGTTCACACCGCGCACGGGTGCTTGAAATTCCAGCCCATACGCGCGCGCATATCGCTTTCGCCTTCGAGACCGACGGCGCTGTGTTCACCGGCGATACGCTTTTTGCCATGGGTTGCGGCAGGCTGTTTGAAGGTACGCCGGAGATGATGTGGCGGAGCCTGTCAAAGCTGATGACGCTCGCCGATTCCACACGCGTCTATTGCGGGCACGAATATACTCTCAATAACGGTCGCTTTGCGCTCACGCTGGAGCCCGGCAATCCCGACTTGAACATACGCATGCAGGAGGTCGAACGGTTGCGCGCCGCCGACAGACCAACGATTCCCTCCACAATCGGGCTCGAAAAGCGCACAAATCCCTTCCTTCGTCCACAATCGCCCGAGATTCGCCGCATGCTGAAGATGGCCGAAGCGGGCGACGTTGAGGTATTCGCCGAAATGCGCGCGCGCAAGGATCGTTTCTAGCACGGACTCACAAAGTTGGACTGACCACAAGGAGCACGAAAAACACAAAGAATGATTGCGCCCCAAACGCGCGTCCTGTCCTGGTGCTCTTTGTGTCCTATGCGTCGAATTAGCTCCGCGTCTTCGCACGTCATTCCCCAGCCGTTGCAGGTATGTCACAGGTAGTCTGCTTTCTTAGCCGGCGGCGTGGACGGCCGGCATTCAATTCCTATTATGCGCCTGTTGCGGATGCGAAGGGGGATTCATGTTCCGGCGCAACTCTCTGGGCGCCAGCTGCGCTCTTGCCTTGTTGTACGCGTTGTACGTGTCCGCTGCTGAGGCTCAGACCGCAAGCAGCGCCGCCGCCGATCAACCCTCTGCCTCGCTCTTTGCACCCCACGGGTCAATTGAAACGGTGGTCGTAACAGCGCGCCGCCGAGCAGAAAACCTGCAGAAAATTCCGGTCGCCGTGACCGCGATCTCCGGCGAGGAATTGCGGCAGACTCAGACGAAATCGGCAATAGATCTGCAGGAGCTCGCGCCGTCGCTTTCGGTCGCGGCCGATCTCGGCTCGCGCGATTCCGACGTGTTCACAATTCGCGGGCAAACACAACCTTTTGGCGGCGCAGATCCGGGCGTGCAGTCCTATTTCGCCGAAGTGCCCTTCAATCCCAGCGGACCAGGTAGTTATTTCGACATGGACAGCATCCAGGTGCTGAACGGGCCCCAGGGCACGCTGTTCGGTCGGAGCACGACAGGCGGCGCGATCCTCTTCCAGCCAAAAAAGCCGGACGATTCATACGGCGGCTACATCGATGGGGAACTCGGCAATTACAACATGGGGGAAATCCAGGGTGCACTGAACATTCCTGTGATCGACGATCGGTTTGACGTTCGCGCCGCCGCCGACGTAGCAACGCGCGACGGCTTTACCCATGATGTCACATTCGACGAAAACCTCGACAATATCGACTATCAGGCATTCCGTCTGAGCGCCACGGTTCGCCCTCTCGCGGGCTTGGAGAATTACGTTGTTTTCGACTATCTGAACGATCACAACAACGGTACGAGTGCCGAACTTGAAGGCGTGAATACTGCAACAATCGACAATCTGGCTGCGCAGATTTTGGGCGCGCCGTGCACGACTCCGCCGACCAATCCCACCTGCGGCGCCCTCGAAGCCTTCGAGGGCGAGATGCTGCAGGCATTGCACGAGCAGCAGGCGCTGGGTCCGCGCGAAACCACCTCGAGCATTCCCTTGTTCTTCCGCCGCGACACGTGGAGCACGATCGATATCGCGACCTACGACATCACGCCGGATCTGCATCTGCGCAACATATTCGGCTTTCTGAGCGACAAACTGCAGCCGGCTTTCGATTATGACGGCTCCGATTTGCCCGTGCTCGACATTCCCAACTCGCGGACCTGGGAATCCAATTCGCTGCAGGTGAGCGAGGAGTTCCAGATTCTTGGCCAGACGCCCGACGATCAGTTCAACTGGATCGCAGGCTTCTATCACGAGCTCGATCATCCGGGCGGATACTCCGAAGTCGAACGCGAAACGCTTGGCGGCGCGCAACCACCGGATAGCCCGTTCTTCGGTTTCGGCACAACCGAATACAGCGATCTCGCCAATGGCGGAACGTCCAATGCTGCCTATGGCAGCGCGACTTACGACGCATCGCACTGGCTGCAGGGTCTGAGCCTCACGGCGGGCGGCCGTTACACCTGGGATCACAAAGTCGCCACCGCGCGCAACTGTATCCTGCCCGAAGAAGGATCGGTGTGCCCTTACCCGATTCCGGATATTTTCCCCTATGCCGTGCCGACGCAATCGGGCGATTTTCATGCGCCGACCTGGACGCTGGCAGCAAATTACCAGTTCACCGACGACACGATAGTCTATGCAACCTACCGGCGCGGCTACAAAAGCGGCGGTTTCAACAGCGGCGCCGGAGACGCGACTGATTTCGCCGAGTTCAAGCCGGAATATCTGACCGATGTTGAAGTGGGGACGAAGAACAATTGGACAATCCTCGGCGTGCCGGGCCGTACCGATTTCGATCTCTATTACGGCTGGTATGACGATGTGCAGAAGAACGATATCGTCGCGGTGGAACAAGAGCTGACGACGGCGCCCTATCTTGAAGTCGAGCCCGTCGCGCTCACATTCAACGCGGCGCGGGCAAACATCAAGGGCCTCGAATTCCAGTCCACCTTCGTGCCCGATGAAAATTTCGAGGTCGGCGTCTTCTACTCCTGGACAGATGCGACCTATTCGAAATTCCTCTTGCCTCAGGCCATTCTGATCGATCCCCTGGGCAATCAGTCGATCGAAGGCGAGCTGGATCATGCCGGCAATCCCTTCGCCTATACGCCGGAAAACAAGGTCGGCATCAATCCGCGCCTGCATATTCCGATCGATACCTCGCTCGGCTCGCCATTGCTCAGCGCGCAACTTTACTGGCAGAGCAGCGAATGGTTCACCGATCTCAGCGATATCGAGACCACCTGCGGCGCCTTTATCCGTCCCGCACAGGCAGGCGCGCCCTACACCTGCCTCGCGGGCGCAGGACAGCCCCCCGAACAGAAAGACTACGCGCTCGTCAATCTGCGGTTCGACTGGAGCGATTTCCTCGGTAAAGGCCTCGACGCGGGCGCCTTCGTAAACAATGCGTTCGATCGCACCTATGCCGTCGGCGCCGACGCGCTGTTGCACCTGACCGGTACGAACGCGATGATCTACGCGCCTCCGCGCATGTGGGGAATCGAACTCCGCTACCGCTTCGGTGCCGACGCTGAATCGCCGCCGCAGGAGTAATTACTCAACGGCATAGAACAGCGCCTTGAGATAGGCGGTTTCGGGCAGCATGGGATGGATCGGATGATCGGGCCCGGCGCCGGCCTCGCGGATAAGGCTTGCATGGCGTCCGGCGCGCGCGATGCCGGTTGCGCATTCTGCACGAAAACGATCGGCCGGCATGTTATGGGAGCATGAAGCCAGCATCAGAAAACCGCCTGGCGCCGCAACCTGAGCCGCCAGCCGCGCGAGCCTGCGATAGGCCCGCGCGCCCGACTCCAGATCTTTGCGCGACCGTACGAAAGGTGGCGGATCGCACACAATGATGTCGAACTGTTCGCGGCCAGTACCGAGCCGCTCCAATTCCTCCATCGCGTCCGCTCCGACGAATCGGCAATTGGCGCGCAGTCCATTGGCAGCGGCCGCATCTTCCGCCAGCGCCAGCGCCGGCGCGGAACTGTCAAGGCCGATTGCTTCTCTTGCGCCGGCGCCTGCGGCGGCCAAGGCAAATCCGCCCGTGTGACAATATACGTCGAGAACCAAGCGACCGGTCGCGAGCGCGGCGATGAAAGCGCGGTTGTCGCGCTGGTCGAAATACCAGCCGGTCTTCTGGCCTCCCTGCGGATCGGCGAAATACCGCGTGCCGTTTTCCTCGAGCGCGATCCGTGCCGGCATTTCGCCCAAGGCGGCTCTTACATAGGAACCAAGCCCTTCCAACTCGCGAATCGGCGCGTCCGCGCGTATGATGATATTTGAAGGCGCAATCACGGTTTCGAGCGACTCGACTATCACATCCGCGAGCGATTCCATTCCGGCCGTCGTAATCTGCACCGTGCAGCTGTCGCCATAGCGGTCGATCGCAAGACCGGGCAAGCGATCCCCTTCGGCGTGCACGAGGCGATAGAAAGGCAGGTCGAACTGGGCTTCGCGCAAAGCGACCGCGCGCCGGAGCCGTCCTACGAAGAATTCCAGGTTGATTTCCGTCTCCGGGGGGGCCTCGAACAAACGAACGGCAATCAGGCTGTTCGCATTGTAATAACCAACACCGAATGTGCGGCCGTCATCGCCTTCGACATTCACGAGTGCGCCTGGCGACAGGCTGCGCGTTGCCGCATCGATGGCGATCTCGTTCGAAAATATCCATGGCGCGCCGGCACGGGCGCGACGTCCCTCGCGCGGTTTGAGACGCAGAACCGGTCGTTTCTTCATCAATCATTGCTTTCTGCTGCGGCTGCCGCTCTTCGCCTGGCCTCGTTGGCCCTTGCGCGCGCGACCAGCGCCGACGGAGCGTGCGCACGTGCATCGAGATAATCGTAAAGTGCCATGATCTCGAAATCCGCGAAGTCGTGGAAACGGGTTGCGGCGAGACGGCGCATCGCCGGAACGCGCCGGCGGGACTCGCCCAATCCGCGCCGCAGCAGATCGAAAAATGCGGACCGGCTGTAATGGGTGATCGCCGCAAGATCGGGGGCTTTGTGCGACGCCAGCCCTTCTAGATCGGTCCCGTGGCATTCGCTGCAGGCGATGCGGGCGAGATATCGGCCGCCATCATAGCGAGGACCCAGGTCGAGCGATGAAGGCGCGGCGCGTATCTGCAGCGGAGATGGCACAAGGCGGCCATCGAGCAATGCAAGGCGCGCGCGCCAGTTCCACACCGGCACCGGCCGCGGTGCACCGCGAGGACCAAGGCTCCGCAACCAGGCAAGCAGCACCCCGACATCGGTTTCGGTCATATACATGTAGTCGGTCGCCGGCATCGCCCAGAGACTCGTGGCGTCTGGCGCGAGACCGTGCCGCAGCGCGCGCTCGAATTCCCCCTCCGACATTTTCGCAGCCGCCAGACGCAGGTTCGATGACCAGATCGGCAGCAAGCCAGCCGCGCGCACGGGAAGACCTTCAAGGTTGTTGCCATGGCAATCTTCACACCCGGCGATACGCGCCAGATGTTCGCCGTGCCGCACCGTCTCCGGCAAAGACGCGGCCAGCTCACTGATCGCGGGCAGTGGGTAGCGCCGTTCAATGGTGGCTTCCGAGGCGAGATAGACGTAGGCCGGAACGGCGATCGCACACAGGACCGAGCCCGCTGCGACCACGATCATTGTCCTGAGAGCCGGATGCACGCTCGGTCTATGGAGTCCCATCCCCGCTTGACGGTAAGGGCGTTCCGACCCTACTGCAAACCCACCCCTCCCAAAACGCGGGTGACAGACGGAATCCGCCTGATTATTGTGCGCCCGCAACCGGGGTGCTGGTGGTGCGAAAGCTTTCGCAGGCTTTAGGTGTGAACGGGTTCGGCGCAGCTTGGCGCCGGCTTGTCGTTGCTTTCACCCTGGTGGCCTTTGCGCAAGCCGGCTACGTCATCCAGACGCATATACACCCGGCCGGCGGGTTGCCGGTTAATTCCACCCTTGCCCAATCCAGCCACGGCAAAACACCTGTTCCAGACGATCCGGCGCATTGCCCGCTCTGCCAGGAATATTTGCTGGCCGGGGCTTATGTCATTCCTCCGCCGATCATACTGCCGCAGCCCGTAGCCGCGGCATTCGAGGCGTACCGAATTTTGCATGTGCTGCCCTTTGTGGCAGCGATCTCACACGGCTGGCACGGCCGCGCCCCACCCCTGAGCTGATTCGTTCCCGTCGAAACAGCCGCCTGCGGAGCCAACCAGCGCGGGCAATTTTCCAGAATCGAATTCGATTCCCGGCGCTTCCAGCAAAGCCGCGCCGGAGTCGGATCGTGCAGGGGTATCGATATGTATCGTTCCAGCCTTCTTGCCGCCGCGGCCACCGCCGCGCTGCTGGCGCCGTTCACTTCATCCGCTCAGACCGCGCCTGCGCCTTCAGCGCCCGCTCCTTCGGCGCCCGCTCCCTCCGCGCAGGAAACATCCACCTCATCCAATCCGGAGGTCGAAACCGTCGTCGTCACCGCGAAGCGACTCAGCGAGGCACGCGCCGGCATCCAGACGCAGATCGGCGCATCGACCTACACAATCACCGCGCGGGAAATCGAGAACACACCTGGTGGCGACAACACACTCCTGAACCAGACGATCCTGCAGATGCCGAGCGTGGCGCAGGATTCTTACGGTCAGTTCCATATTCGCGGCGAACACAATGCGCTGCAATACCGGCTAGACGGAGTTACGCTCCCCGAAGGCATCAGCGTTTTCGGGCAAACGCTCGATCCGCGACTGGCTTCGTCGGTCGAACTGATCACTGGCGCCCTTCCCGCGGAATACGGGCTTGCCACCGGCGGCATCATCAACATCACGCCAAAAACCGGACTGTTCGATCAGGGTGGCACTGTCTCCATGTATGGCGGAAGCCACAACGAACTTGAGCCGAGTTTCGATTACGGCGGCTCGACGGGCTCACTCAACTACTTCGTCTCGGGCGATTACCTGACCAATTCGCTCGGCATCGAATCCCCCGACGGCAGCTCAGATCCGATTCACGACCGGACGACGCAGTATCACGGCTTCGCATACCTCGAGGACATTCTCGACTCCGACAGCAGCATCACCGCAATTCTCGGGACCTCCCATGACCATTTCGAGATTCCGAACACGGCGGGACTGACGCCCACTTTGGGCCTGACTGACATCAACGATCCCTACGGCAACGGCACCTATTACCCCAGCGCCGCAGAAAACGAGACGCAGCGGGAAATCACCCATTACGGAATCCTGAGTTACCTTCGCAGTCAGGGAGATGTCGACTTTCAGATATCCGTTTTTGGACGCTATTCGAGCCTGAACTTTTCGCCCGACCAGATCGGCGACCTGCTCTATAACGGCATCGCACAATCCGCATACAAAAAGGATATTGCGCTGGGCGAACAATCGGAAGCGGCCTGGCATCTGGGCGATTCCCATACGATCCGCGCGGGCGTAATCGTCGAGACCGACAGATTGGACAGCTACACGACCTCGAATGTCCTGCCGGAAGATTGCACGACGTCGGGTACGGGACCGGCAGGTACGCCGACCAATCCCTATAGCTGCGCGCCCTATTCGAGCTCGACTCCGGGTTACAACGTGCCCGAAACAATAACTGACAACAGCGGGAAAACGCAGTGGACCGAGAGCGTCTATCTGCAGGACGAATGGAGCATATTGTCGGACCTGACGGTCAACTACGGCCTGCGTTACGACAATTACACTGCCTATAGCAGCGGCGACCAGCTCAGTCCGCGCCTGAACGCGGTCTACAAGCCGTGGGACGGAACGACGTTCCACGTGGGGTATGCTCGCTATTTTTCGCCGCCCCCATTCGAGCTGGTTGGCAACGAGACCGTCGCCAAATTCTCTCCAACACCCGCGAATCCGACGGCCGGCACGTCCGCCACTCCGCTGATAACTCAGGACAGCACGCCGATCGCCGAACGCGCAAATTATTTCGATGCCGGCGCGCAGCAGCAGATCTTCAACGGTTTGCTGGTGGGGCTTGACAGCTACTACAAACTGTCGCGCGACATGATCGACGAGGGCCAGTTCGGCGCACCGATTATTCTAACGCCTTTCAACTACGCCAAAGGCAAGCAATACGGCGCAGAACTGACGGCGGACTACACGGCCGGGAATTTCAGCGCCTATGGCAATCTCGCGCTCGAACATGCCATCGGTGAAGGCTGGATCACCAGTCAGTTCAGTTTCCTGCCGGATCAGTTTCTGTATACCCAAAATCATTACATCGACCTCGATCACGAACAGCATTTCACTGCTTCCGGCGGCGCGTCCTACAAATGGGGCGATACGCTCCTGGACGCCGATCTTATCTACGGGACTGGCTTGCGGGAGGATACCGCTCCCCTGCCGGATCTTCCCGACGGCATTCCGAACGGCACGCATGTGCCCGCTTATGTCCAGGTCAATACGGGGGTGGTGCAGGATCTTTCCTCCATTTTCGGCGTGCCGCAGCTCAGTGCCCGCTTCGACGTCATCAACCTCTTCGACGAGAAATATGAAATCCGCAGCGGCAGCGGCGTTGGCGTTTTTGCACCGCAATGGGGCCCGCGGAGAGGCTTCTTTGTGGGCCTCTCAAAATCATTCTGATTCCATGCTATATATAACGCGTGCGGCACCCTGTTCGCGGGCGCCGGGAAACCGTGAGGGGTTGCCGTTCGTTCCTACTGCACGTCGAAATTGGAGGTTCTGGCGAGGCTGGGGCGTAGCAGAGGACAGGAGATCGAAGATGCTGAAACTTTCGGAGAAGCTTAAATCGCTCGCGCGCGGAACCGCGCTGGCGGGCACTGTGGCCCTGGCGGGCCTGTCGCTCTCGGCGGCTCCGGCCGGGGCCGCGACACATGGCGGCGGCGGTGGTGGATTCCATGGTGGTGGATTTCATGGCGGCGTAGGCGCTTTCCACGGCGGTTACCACGGCGGATGGGGCGGCTGGCACGGTGCCGGTTGGGGCGGCTACCATGGCGGGTACTGGCATGGCCATTGGTTCGGCCCCGGATGGGGCGGCTGGCGCGGCGGATGGTGGGGCGGCCACTGGTACGGACCGGGCTGGTGGGGTTGGTGGGGCATCGGGCTCTACGGTTACCCCTATGGCTATGGCTATTATGGCGGCTATCCGTATTGCGACGACTACTACTACGATTGCGGATACGGATACGGGTACGGGTACTAAGGGCGAAGGCGCCGGCTCACAGCCGGCGCCTTTCCTTAATGAATGCTTGAGCCTCTCCCTGCGCGAAAGTATAGGAATCGCGCCGAAACGAGTCGGAGAGGCATGTGGAAAATCCCGCGTTGGAAGCCCATGAGCATGCAGAGCATGCCGAACACGCGGCGCATGAGCACGACCCGTTCATCTCCCGTGTTGCTATAACTGTCGCGGTACTAGCTGTGCTTGCTGCGGTGGCGGGAAGCCTCGAAACCGTGGAGGGCGGGCATGCGCTGACCGATTCGAGCGAGGCCGTTCTGCACCAGGACCGCGCAACCGATGCATGGGACGAATTCCAGGCCGACGGCTTGAAGAAGTATATGTACACTATCGCCGAGGATGCTGTGCCGGCCAAGGCTGACGCATACAAAGCCGAGGCGAATAAGAAATCGGCAAAGCAAGACAAGGATCGCGAGAAGGCGACTGACGACGAAACCGAGCGCGACAAGCTGATGGCTTCGAGCAAGAAACACGAAGAACGCCATCACTGGTTGACCGGATCGGCCACGCTGTTCGAAATCGGCATCGCCATGTCGACCGTGGCCATCATCACCAAGCGGAAATGGCTCTGGTTTGCGGCAACCCTGTTCGGTGCCGGCGGTCTGGGCCTCCTGGCGGTCGCTTACGTGCTGTAGCCGCGTGGCCATTGGGCCTTCGCCTTGACCGGCGATAGGCCCTCGCCTATTTCCCGTTCATGGCAACCCGACCCATCCTGATCGCGCCGGATCCCCGCCTGAAGGCTATCTCACAGCCCGTCGAAAGGGTGGATGCCGAGATTCGCCGGCTCAAGGACGACATGCTGGAAAGCATGTACGCCGCCGACGGGATCGGCCTCGCGGCAGTCCAGATCGGCGTGCCCAAGCGCGTGTTGGTGCTCGACCTGGCGCGCAAGGAAAAGCGCAACGAACCGCGCGTGTTCATCAATCCGAAGATCTTGTGGTCTTCGTCAGAAGTGGCGCTGTACGAGGAAGGCTGTCTCTCGGTCCCCGATATCTGGGAGGAAGTCGAGCGGCCTGCACAGATTCGGGCCGAATATCTGGACGACGAAGGCAGGCTTCAGACGCTGGAAGCAGAAGGCTTGCTCGCCACTTGCCTGCAGCATGAAATGGATCATCTGGACGGCATTTTGTTTGTCGACCACCTTTCCCGCCTCAAGCGCACCATGGCGCTCCGAAAACTGGCAAAGGCGCAGCGGCTGAAACAGGCCGGCTGACAGGCGGCACGTGAGCCTTCGCCTTGTCTTCATGGGCACGCCCGATTTCTCCGTGCCCACACTTGCCGAACTGATAGGCCATGGCCAAGACATCGCCGCCGTCTATTCGCAACCGGCCCGGCCCAAAGGTCGCGGACTCGCGGCCGAATCTTCGCCCATCGCCAAATTCGCGTCGGCGCATGGACTGGATGTCCACACGCCCCATTCGCTGAAAAGCGCGGAGGCGCAGAGCGTGTTTGCGGCGCACGATGCCGATGCGGCGATCGTCGTTGCCTATGGTTTGTTGCTGCCGAAACCGGTTCTCGATGCGCCGCGGCTCGGTTGTTTCAACCTGCATGCTTCGTTGCTGCCGCGCTGGCGCGGCGCGGCTCCCATTCAACGCGCAATCATGGCCGGCGACAAAGAGACCGGTGTCATGGTCATGCGCATGGAGGGGGGCCTCGACACCGGCCCCGTCCTCATGGCGGAACGTACTACGATCGGTCGGAAAACCTATGGTGAGCTGCATGACGAATTGGCGCGTCTTGGAGCAGACCTCATGGTTCGCGGACTGGCCGCGCTCGAGCGCGGCAGCGTGCAGGAATATCCGCAGGACCTGGACGGTGTGACCTATGCCAGGAAAATCCTGAAAGAAGAAGCCCGTATCGACTGGACGAAACCGGCCGCTGAAATCGATTGCCTCGTCCGCGGATTGTCGCCGCAGCCGGGCGCCTGGTGCGAGGCGCGCGGCGAGAGACTGAAAATACTATATGCTGTTCCCGCGGAAGGCAGCGGTCCGGCCGGCGAAATTATGGATGATCACTTGACGGTTGCCTGTGGCGAAGGTGCCTTGCGGCTCACGCGTGTGCAGCGCGCCGGACGTGCTGCGGCGAAGGCAGCGGAATTCCTGCGCGGCTTTCCGCTACGCAAGGGAGAACGATTGTGAGCGCAGCATCGCGGCCGTCCCTGTTGCGGCGGATCGGAAATTCGTGGCGCAGCCATGGCAAAAGACCCGGTACGGTCGACGTAACACCGGAAGGCGTGACCGCGGCGGAAGGCGGGCGAACGAAGGAAATTCGCTGGGATGAAATTGTGCGCATCGATTGCGGCACCCGCGATACGATCACCATCGATCTGTTTTTCGTCGTGCTTTTCACGCCTTCTGCGAAAGTGACGATCGACGAATTTGCTGACGGTTTCCGCGTCTTCGAGAACGCGATCTTCGAACGCTGGCCGCAATTGCGCGAGCGATGGGTCACGATCCAATGCGGACCGCTCCATCAGCCGCAATACGAAACGCTCTGGCAAAGATGAGGGCTGAATGCCCCGCTACTGCGTTACACTTGAATATGACGGCGGACCGTTTGCCGGCTGGCAGCGTCAGGAAAATGGACCCTCGGTTCAGGCCGCACTCGAACAGGCGATCTGCAAATTATCAAACGAGGCTGTGACCGTCACCGGCGCAGGCCGAACCGATGCGGGCGTGCATGCGCTCGGCCAGGTCGCACATTTCGATCTCGAAAAAACCTTCGCGCCGGGAAAGCTGCGCGACGCGCTGAATTATCATTTGCGGCCCGACCCCGTCGCCGTGCTCGATGCGCGGTTCGCGACCGAACAATTCCATGCGCGCTTCGCGGCGACGTCCCGATCCTATTTGTTCCGCATCCTGAACCGCCGCGCGCCGCCCGTTCTCGAACGCGGTCGGGTCTGGCACGTGGCGCGTGCGCTCGACGCGGACGCGATGCAGGCCGCGGCGCTCCACCTGATCGGCAAGCACGATTTCACGACATTTCGCGCGGCCGAATGTCAGGCGCAATCGCCGGTGAAAACGCTCGACATGCTGAGCGTCCGCCGCGCCTGCGAAGAAATTCATATCGAGGCGAAAGCGCGTTCGTTTCTACACCACCAGATACGATCGATTGCCGGCACGCTGAAGCTGGTCGGCGAAGGCAAATGGCGTCCGCGCGAAGTGGCGACTGCGCTTGCCGCCCGCGACCGCACCCGCTGCGGACCCGTCGCCCCGCCAGACGGACTTTATCTGGTGCGAGTGGACTACGAAGCCGTCTGAAAAGTCAGGCCGCGAGCACGCGGTCGAGCGCCGTCAGGAATTTCTTTCGCTCCGGTGCGGAATTCACCGGAAATCGCTCGTACCGGTCTCCGACATTGATATCCGCAAACATCCCTGCGGGGTCTTCGTGGAAGTGGAGAAACGCCTTCGACTTCCTGTAGAACACGCCGAGCTTCTTTTCCCTCAGTTCCTGTCGTTTTCGGATATGTTCAAGAAGATCGGAAATCGTGCCCAATGCAGCGCCCGTTGCATGTTTCATGTGAACGGCATGCTATGAGGATTTCGAAAAATAACAATCCAGAATCGAAGCGTAGATCGTGGTCAGAGTCTCAATCTCCGCTACGGGAACGCATTCGTCGACCTTGTGCATGGTTGTCCCGGCGAGACCGATTTCGGCGACCGGGCAGTAACTCCTGATGAAGCGTGCATCGGACGTGCCGCCAGTTGTTGATAGCTCCGGCGCGCGGCCCGTCACGGACTGAACAGCTCTTGTGAGCAGCTCTGTGAAAGGGCCCGGCTTGGTAACAAATGGCAGCGCACCGCACTCCGAAATTATCTCCGCCTCGCCGCCCATTTCTTTGGTTACGTCATCCGCAATGGCGCGAATACGGCCGACAAGATTTTCCGGCGTGTGCAGATCGTTGAAGCGAACGTTGGCAGAAGCCCGTGCCTGCGCGGGTGAAACATTGCCGGCTGGGTTTCCGACTTCGAATGTGGTAAAGGCGAGCGTCGACGGCTCGAAATGCGGCGTGCCTTCGTCGAGCGGTTCGCGCGCAATGCGTGAAACAAGCGTCGCCAGAATGGGAATGGGATTAACCGCCCTGTGCGGATAGGCCGTGTGGCCCTGTACGCCGTGCATGACGATATCGACGCGCATGCTGCCACGGCGCCCGATCTTGATCATGTCGCCCGCTGAAGTCCGAGCCGTCGGTTCGCCGACAATGCAATGATCGATGCGTTCGCCTCTCTCGACCAGCCACTCGAGAACTTTCGTGGTGCCGTTAATGGCCGGCCCTTCCTCATCGCCCGTGATCAGCAGGCTGATCGAGCCGCGCAACGGCTGTTCCAGATGTCGCGCGGCCGCGGCAGCAAACGCCGCGATGGCGGATTTCATATCTGACGCGCCGCGACCATAGAGATAACGGTCGCGGATTTCCGCGCCGAACGGATCTGAGCGCCATAACGCGGCATTGCCCGGCGGCACCACATCGGTGTGACCGGCAAAGCAGAAGTTCGGGCCGGCATTGCCGATACGCGCATAGAGATTGTCGATGGGCGCGGTGCCGGGCGTTTCGAAGCGCAGCCGCGTGCAGGAAAAACCAAGCGGCGTCAGCGCCGTTTCAAGCACGCCAATCGCGCCCGCATCGTCAGGTGTCACCGACGGGCAGCGAATGAGTTCCTGCGCGAGCGCGACGGGATCAATCATCATGCAACTCAGGGCCGGCCGAGCGCGTCAATCAGATATTTCCCGTCCTGCGATCCGAGCCCCGTGACCAGATCGTAGCCCTTCACGGCCTTGTACTTGCCACTCGTTCCGTGCGTCTCGTCATGAAACAGCAGATCATACGCGTCGCCATTGGCCAGCGTGTAAAGTATGGGATTAATGAAGCCAACCGGCGACAGGCCATTCTGTTTGGCCTCCTGGTTGATCAAGGCAACATATCCGGCCCATATCGGCGATGCGAAACTGGTGCCACCCCAGCCGCCGTTGCATTTGCCCTTCGCGCAGATCCAACAATCCGTGTTGGCATTGGCCGAAATGTCGGGAACGTTGCGCAACGTCCTCGAGCCATCATTGCGCGCATTGATAAACGGTAATTGATAGGGCTCGATCCTGATATGCGGATCGAGCGACGGACCGCCGGCGCTGTCGGCCCAGCCCGTTTCCGACAGCCACGCACCGCCCGGCCCGGTGGTCACAACATCAGTGCCACCCACAGCGACAAGATTTGCATCTTCCTCGGGCCAGGGACCGCTCTTCTTGAGGCTGGAATTGTCACCGCTCGCCGTCAGGAAGGTCTGGCCCTGGACGGCCATTTCCTTGAACAACGCATCGTCGGTATCAAAGTTCTTGCGCCAACCCCAGGACGTACTGAGTTGAAGACTCGTATCGCCGCTTGCCATCGCGCTCAGCACGCTCTCCGGACTGTGGCCGACATAAACCTGCACCTGTTTCAACCCTGGCGCCATTGAAATAGCATATTCGATGTCAAGCGCCTGTTCGCCGTCGCCGCATTTGGTACATTTCCACGACTTGCCGTCCGTCGAGATACCCTTGACGCGCACATGCAACGGCTGTTTCACATAGTTGAAATAGAGCTTTATGTCGGCGGGGTTGTACCCGTCAAGCTCCATCAGGCCCACCGATTGTCCCTTTCCGGTAAGCTTCGTCTCGCCGTAATAGGCGGCGCGCAGGTCGCTGCCGTAATAAAAACCGCGGGGTCCGGAACCCGTCCCGTGCCAATGCGGGGGAAGCGCGGATGGCGGGATCAGCCGCGGCGACGGCAGGACCATATCGTCAAGCCCCGTGACGTGCAGAATCGGAACAGCGAGATCGAGCGTCGGCTCGCGATCCGGGGCCATGAAATTGCGATTTTCGAGCGGATGTTTGTAAAGCAGGAGCCGCACATGAAATACCCGCTCGATCCGGGCGACCGTACCCTCTGCTTCGATCATCATGCGATTGGCGCAGAGTGCCGTGACGTGCAGGCCGGCGGCGCGGAAGAAATTGGCAGCGGTGTTGTAATCTTTCTCCGATGCAGCAAACCGATCGGCAAATTCCGCGACGGTCAGATAGCGGTGCCAGGACGGACTTTCGCGATCGTAGATCGCGTTGAACGTTGCGGTGAGCCCGGCGGGGTCGCGCAGAGGAAGCGAGATATCGAGTTGAAGGCGTGCTGCCGGATCGGCCTCTCCGACGACCGGCACGGCCTGGCGTTGAACGATTGCCGGCACATGCGTGGTCAACAGGTCGCGCGCGCCGGCCGGACAGGCGGCAATCCACAAAACAGCGATCCCAACAGCGAATTTGCCAAAAATCCCGCGCGCGATTGAATGCATGGCAATCCCCTGAAAGCTCGCAACGGCGAATCGTGCCGTCGCCGCAGAGGACAATCAAGTCGGCTTGCGCCCGACCTTCGGGCCGGACCATTCTCGCGCCCGTCCGGAGACCCAGTTTATGACAGACGCGATACGCCCGATCACGCTCGAAGAAATCCAGGCCGCGCGCGGCCGCATCGCGGGCACCATCCTGCGCACGCCGCTCGTCCGACTCGAGCTCGGCAACGGCGCACCGGAGATCCGGCTGAAGCTCGAAAATCTGCAGCCGATCAACGCCTATAAGCTGCGCGGAGCTGCGAATGCGGTGGCGCTCTTGTCCGACGACGAGCGACGCCGCGGCGTATGGACAATCAGCGCCGGCAATGCCGGCCAGGGTGTCGCCTACGCTGCGGTGAAAGCCCGCGTGCCCTGCACTGTTGTCGCAATCGAGTCGGCGCCGGTTGCGAAAATCGAACGCATGAAGGCCCTCGGCGCGAGGGTGCTGCCGGTGTCCTATGCGCGCGCATGGGAAGCGCTCGAGGACCGCGCTTTTCCAGGCGTCGCAGGAACATTCGTTCACCCGTTTGACGATCACAATTTCATCGCCGGCAATGCGACGATGGGACTTGAGATTCTCGAAGACGCGCCCGAAACGCAGACGGTTATCGGCGCCATCGGAGGCGGAGGGCTTGTGGTCGGCGTGGCGAGTGCGGTGAAGGCGCTGAAGCCCGAGATCCGCGTATTCGGCGCGGAGCCGGAAACGGCCGCGCCCGCCGCGGTCTCTTTCGCCAGAGGCGCGCCGCAGACTTTCCCGGACTGGAAGGCCTCCTTCGTCGACGGCGCGGGCGGCCAGAGCATGTTCCCGCGCATGTGGCAGCGCATGCAGGGGCTCGTCGACGGCAGCATCATCGTGAGCCTCGACGAGACCCGCCGCGCGATGCGTCTTCTCGCCGAGAAGCCGCGGGTGATCGCCGAAGGCGCCGGCGCCCTTTCGCTCGCGGCCGCACTCGGCGGCAGGGCTGGCCAAGGCCCCATCGTCGCTATCGTCTCCGGCGGCAATATCGACCTCGCCAAATTCTGCGAACTCATCGCGGACAAAAACTCATAAGAGCGATTTTGATTGTGGCGTCATTCGGCGAAGGCGCGGAGAAGATGCGTTCAACACAAAGAGCAAGAAGAGCATAAAAACTACACCGCCCGCCTCTTTTGCTTCGTGCGCTTTGTGGCAAACCCTTTCCTCCTTGCCACTGCGGCTCCGCGTGAAACTTTTTCACAACACCGGCTTGGCGCCGGTGATGGAGACGCGGCGGCCGTAGCGGCTGTTAGGGTAGTAGTCCCATACGGAGTGATGCTGGGTCACGCGGTTGTCCCAGAAGGTAAGCGTGTTTTCGGCCCAGCGGACACGGCACTGGAATTCGACATGGCTCTCGATATGCCGCCACAGCATTTCGAGGAACGCGTCGCTTTCATCGCGCGAGAATTCGTTGATTCGCGTGGTGAAGCCGCGATTGACGAACAGCGCGAGCCTGCCCGATTCCGGCTGGCGAATCACCACCGGATGCGTGGCGCGCGGCCAGCCGCCTTCGGGAACCGTCGTGCCGTAACCTCCGGTGTAAAGCTTGGCGCCGTCGTGAACCGCCGTCAGCCCCTTGACGATCTCCTGCATGAACGGCGACAGCGTTTCATAGGCGCGGATCGTGCTGATGAAACAGGTATCGCCGCCGCCGCCTTCGGGTGTCTTCAGCAGATGGAGCATCGAGCCAAGCGGCGGTTCGGCGTCGCAGGTGACATCGGTGTGCCATTCCTCGCCTGCCACGTTCCTGGAATTTTCGTCGGCCTTCACTTCGAGAATTTCAGGGTCCGCCTCGCCCGCCGGGCGCGCATGGTCGGGCGCCATGTTCTTCGCATGATAGGGATGAACATGCAGCCGGCCGAACATCCGCCCAAACCGCTTGTGCGATTCCGGCGTCAGGTGCTGATCGCGAAACACCAGCACATGATGGCGGACGAACGCCGCATGGATTTCGGCAAAAAGCTCGTCGCCAAGCGGCTGCGAAAGATCGACGCCGCTCACCTCGGCACCGATCACCGGCGTCAGCGGATCGACGGAAATCCCTCGCGTCCGTGTTGCGCTCATTGGCCGTCCCCGGCGCTCAGGAACATGTGTACACCAAAAGCCCCGGTCCCGATATGCTGCGGCCATGAACCGTAACAAGACAACCCCTCAAGATGCAGCCGCCCTGGACGCGGCGGCAGAAGCCGAATTCTCGCGGCGCCTGACAGCGCTCCATGCACAGCGGCCCTTGCGGCATCCCGAGCTGCGCGAGGCTTCGCGCGCGCTCGATGCCGGCCGGCCCGATATCGCCGAACAGAAGATCGCGCCGTTCCTGCGCAAGCATCCGGGCGATGTGGATGCGCTCAATCTGTTGGCGGACTCGTTCCTGCGCCGGGAGCGGAAGGCGGAAGCTGAGGCGGCGCTCGCGCAATGCGTCACCCGTACGCCGGGTTTCGATCTCGCACGGTTCAACTATGCGAGCGCCCTGCAACAGATGAACAAGCCCGCGGCCGCGCTGGAACAAATCGAAATCCTGCTGCGCAAGGATCCCGGCAATCCGCTTTATCGCGATGTCCAGGCGGTGTCGCTGTCGTCGATGGGCCGTCACGACGATGCGCTCGCGGCGCGCATTTCGCTGGCTGCGGATTACCCCGGTTCGTCGAAAGTACAGGTCAGCTACGCCCAAGTGCTGCGGACGAGCGGGCTGCAGAAGGAATGCATAGCTACGTTCCGCAAGGCGATCGCCATCAATCCGGCAATGGGCATTGCGTGGTGGGGCCTCGCGGGCTTGCGCACTTACAAATTCGATCGGAGCGACATCGATCAGCTGCAGGAACAGCTTCTGCGCCGCGATATTTCCACGAGCGACCGCGTGCATCTGCTGTTCACGCTCGGCAAGGCCTTCGCCGATCTCCGGCAATATCGCCAGTCCTTCGACGCCTATGCGCGGGCCAATGCCGCGCGGAGGCTCGGCTCGAATTACGATCCGGGCCACATTCGCAGGCAGCTCGCGAATTTCAAGGCGCTGTACACGCCGGAATTCTTTGCGGCGCGCGCGGGGACCGGCGCGGAATCGACCCAGCCGATCTTCATCGTCGGGATGCAGCGCGCGGGCTCGACCCTGCTCGAACAAATGCTTTCAAGCCATTCGGCCATCGAAGCCGCGGGCGAACTTGCCCATTCGCGCTTTCTCGCACGGCGGCTCGAGGACACGGTTGGGCCGCGCCACGGCGTCGGATATCCCGATGTGCTCGCGCATATCGAGCCGGGTGAGTTCCGGGCGCTGGGCGAGGAATATCTCGCCGCCACGCGTCTTCGCCGCCCGCTCGGCCGGCCGTTCTTTATCGACAAGGACCCTTATAATTACTGGCATATCGGTTTTTATCAGTTGATGCTGCCCAATGCGCGCATCATCGATATCCGTCGCCATCCGCTCGGCTGCTGCTTCTCGAATTTTACCTCTGTTTTCCTCCACGGTCTTGGTCATACTTACAAGCTCAGCGATCTCGGCCAATTTTATGCCGCTTACGTTGAAATCATGGCGCATTACGACCGCGTGCTGCCGGGGAAAGTGTGCCGCGTGCATTACGAGGATTTGATCGACGACCCCGAACGCGAAATCCGCCGCGTGCTTGCCTGGCTAGGCCTACCCTTCGAATCCGTCTGCCTCGATTTCCACGCCAACACCCGCGCCGTGAATTCCGCGAGCTCCGAACAGGTCAGATCGCCGCTCTTCCGCGACGCGCTGGACCGCTGGCAGAACTACGAACCATGGCTCGACCCGCTGAAAGAGGCGCTGGGACCGGTGCTGGAGAAATATCCGGAAGTGCCGGAGTTCGCAGCACAGTAATCTGTTGGCTCTGCTGGCTGGTGATGCGGCCGCATCTCGGTCGCCCCGGCGTATTCGCCGAACAATGGAATCGCCTCCTTTTGATGTCATTCCCGCGAAAGCGGGAACTCAGCAGCGCGATGCGTTCGCAGGGATTCGCGATCCGGGTTCCCGCTTTCGCGCAGGGCTGTCCGAAAAAACTGTTGCTCGGCTGCGGGATGTATGCGCTGGTCGAATAAGAGCAGACACCCAACCCCGTCTTGGCCGGGACAAGCCCGGCCAAGACAAAAATATTACAAGGAGTTGCAGTGTCGGAGCTGGAGTGTCGGGTTCGGCCTGACGCGCGAAAATCTGACCGTTATAATAGGGTGCGAAATGCGCCGCCTTTCCGGGGGAAATGCGGGAAACCCACCGCCTGAAGACAGAGAGCGGTGGGTTTCTGGGTCGCCAGCGGGGCGGGGGGAAGCCGAGGGATGCCCGCTAACCGTGGTTGAACGCTTTTCGCCTCGCAACCGTTCCGAACTTCGGCTACGAAATGGTATGCTGGCTTCGGCCTGTGGCGAGCAGATTTCATATTGCGCGTATTTTGCCTGATGCTTCTTCTGTTTCCCGGTATCGTCACGGCCCAGCCGCCTACCGTCGCCGACGGGAAGGTGTTCGTCGGCACGCAGACCGAACTCGACATTTACGGGCCGATCTCGCATTCCTGACGGCATGTGGTCCGTACAGCGAACGACCATCCGCGAAGGCTGGAGCGAGAAGATTGGCGTTTTGCGCGACGGCGCTGCAGTGTCGTTTGCGGATGTGATTGCGGCGTGGCGGGACGATGCGGCATTCCGCGAACTATACATTCGTCAGCTCGCCGACGCGCCGCATCCGGCTTACTTCTGGGAAATGCCGCCGATTCACCGCCACACGATCGCACGCGCCTATGAATTCGTGATCATTCGCAGCGACGCGCTGGCGCGCATGACCACGGACACGGAAGCTTTCGCGGCAAAATTCGGCGGCACAACGAATTCGGTCGCCGCGTTCCGCAATCTCGGCGGCGACGCCTTGCTCGTCGCACCCCGGATGATCGGCGATGAGAGGATTTATCCGCACCTCGCGGCGTTCGTTCGCGGCGCGCCGGAAGCCCAGCGCCACGACCTGTTTGTCCTCCTTGCCCACGCAATCGACGACGAACTTCAGCGCACTGCCGCGCGCATCTGGATCAGCACCTCCGGCCTCGGCATTGCCTGGCTGCATGTCAGGCTCGATTCATTCCCCAAATACTATCAGTACCGCCCCTATGCCGAAGAGCGCTGACCAGCCTAGTGCTCGAAAATAAGCATGACATAGGCAAAAAACAGAAGTACGTGCACCAGCCCCTGCAGGACATTCGTGCGCGCGCTTGTGAAAGTCGTCGCGCTGACAAACAGCGTCAGCAGCAGGAGCACAAGATTGGCGTGCTCGACGCCCAGAACCATCTTTTGCCCCATGATATTGGTGATCACCAGCATGATGGGAATCGTAAGTCCGATCGTGGACAGAACGGAGCCGAGAAAAATATTCACCGAGCGCTGAAGGTTATTTGCGAAGGCGGCGCGCGCCGCGCCGATCGCTTCCGGCGTCGCGACCAGGGCAGCGATGGCGACGCCGCCCAGCGCTGCGGGCGCATGGAGCACGCGAATTGTATAAGCGACGGGCGAGGCAAGCTGTTCGGCGAGAGAGATCACGGTCACCATATAGGCTGCGAGCAGAGTGACATGCAGCGCAATCGGATGCGACGCCGTCGAATGCCTGTTGTGATTGACGTCGTCATCGGACATGAAATAACTGCGATGCCGGCCCGACTGGATGGCAAGAAACGCGCAATAAAGGCCGACCGACATCAGGATCACGAATATTTCCTGCGGCCGCGACAGCGTCGGACCCGGCGTTGTTTCCGTGAAATTCGGCAGTACGAGACTCAACACCGTGATGGGAATAATCACGCTCAGATAGGCGTTGGCGCCCTGCAGATTGTAATATTGCTCGTGATGGCGCCAGCCGCCGATCAGAAGCGACACTCCGACCATGCCGTTGAGAATGATCATGAGGATCGCGAGCAGCGTATCGCGCGTGAGCGTGGGATTGTCGGCCCCGTGCAGCATCATGGCCGAGATGCTCACCGCTTCGATGGCCGTGACGGAAAGCGTCAGGATCAGCGTCCCATAAGGTTCGCCGAGGCGCGCCGCGAGATGTTCGGCGTGCCGCACGACGGCGAGCGCGGAGCCGAGCACGACCGCAAACAGCCAGAGAAAAACCACGGCGAACCAGACGGGGCTCGACAGCTCGGAAAACAGCCGGTCGCCGAAAATTACAAAACACAGCGCGGAGCCGGCGCTCACCGCGAGGAACCATTCTCTGCGCAGCAGACTAATCAAGGTCGAATCGCATTCTTGCCAGAAAAATCCGGATGTGATCCCGTCGCCCTGCCCCGCCGGCAGGTCCTGTGCGAAAAGCCCGTATACACTATTCTTTGCGTTTGCAGGCTCCCGCGATGTATTCGACGCTATCCGGACAGAACTCACCCTGATGCACAGCGACACACTCTCGACTCCCGACGTGACATCCGCGACCCGGCGCATCCTGCCCTGGCTCGTGGCAGTGGCGTTCTTCATGGAATCGCTCGACACCACGATCCTCAATACCGCCGTGCCCATCGTGGCAAAGGCGATCGGCACTTCGCCGCTCAGCATGAAGGCGGTGATGGCGAGCTATACCTTGAGCCTCGCCGTGTTCATTCCGGTGAGCGGATGGGTGGCCGACCGGTTCGGCACGCGGCGCGTATTCGCGTCTGCCATCGGCATTTTCACGCTCGGCTCCTGTCTTTGCGGGCTGATGAGCAACATCCATCTGCTCGTCGCCTGCCGCGTGCTGCAGGGCTGCGGCGGCGCGATGATGGTGCCGGTCGGCCGGCTCACGCTGGTGCGCAGCTTTCCCAAATCGCAGCTCATCCAGGCGATGAATTTCGTGGCCATCCCTTCGCTCGTCGGCCCCATGTTGGGGCCGACCGCCGGCGGCTTCATCGTCGCCTATCTTCACTGGCGCGCGATCTTCTTTCTCAACGTACCCATCGGGATCATCGGTCTTGTCCTGGTCTGGATGAAGCTGCCGGATTATCGCGAGCGCACCCAGCCGCTCGACGTGGAAGGGCTCATTCTGTTCGGCGCGGGCCTCGCGCTTCTTTCCTACGTACTCGAAGTGTTCGGCGATCACTCGCTCAGCGCGCCGGAAATCCTCGGCCTGCTGTTCGTCTCGCTTGCGCTCCTGTTCGGCTACGGCGTGCATGCGGAGCGCGTTCGCTGGCCGCTTTTGCGGCTCGGACTTTTCCGCAGCCGGTCGTTCGCTGCGGCCGTGAGCGGCAGCTTCGTCACGCGTATCGGCATCGGCGGCGTGCCCTTCCTGTTGCCGCTGTTATACCAGGTGGGCCTGGGTTTCTCGCCGGTGCAGTCGGGCCTGCTCATCATGCCGCAGGCCCTCTCCGCAATGAGCACGAAGATCTTCATCCGGCAACTGCTTGAACGTTACGGCTATCGGACCGTGCTGATCGCCAACACGCTGATCATGAGCATATTTCTGGCATTGTTCGCCACGATCGGTGTGGGCACGCCGGTCTGGCTGATTGTGCTGCAGGCGTTCTGCTACGGCGCGCTGACCTCGATGCAATATACCAGCATGAACACGCTCACCTATGCCGACGTGCGCCCCTCGCGCACCAGCGCCGCAAGCTCGATCGCCAGCACCGCGCAACAACTGTCCATGAGCTTCGGCGTGGCGGTAGCCGGGCTCGCGACCATGTTTTTCGTGCCGCCGGTCGCACGCAACTCGCCTCCCGAAATGATCCACGGCCTTCATCTTGCGTTTCTCGCGCTCGGCATCTTCACAGCGCTGTCGACGACCGTTTTCAGCCGGCTGAGGCCGGAGGACGGCGACAACGAAACGCAGCAAAAGGATATCCACCTGGGTTGACGCCCGTGGCCGGGCATTTCGCCGGCCCTGGTCCGTAATTAATACAATCGTAACTTCGTTTGGCGTTCTTGTAAGATACAACCCTAATTTGCTTCAAATTCGATGCAATCTCGGGCAGTGTGCAGGTGCGAAATATGTGAGGGTACGACCGGTGAAAACAGCATTTGTGACATTTCTGGCGGATGATTCAGGCGTGACGGCGATCGAGTACGGCGTGATGGCGGCCCTGATTTCCGTTGTGATTATTGGCGCCGTGAGCACGGTGGGCACGCATCTGCGGTCGACGTTCAACTCGGTGGCGGCCTCGCTCTGAAGAATCAGGCGACAGAGCCTTGTACACGGCCGCGGCTTACCCGTCTTCGCCAAGCGTCTGCTTGTATGTTCTTCCGTAAGGATAGAACAAATCCTTGCGACCTTCTTGCCACGCCGCTTTGAGCTCCGGCGTAGTGATGTCCCAATCGGGGCGGCATTTCTTCAGGACGGCGCGCAGGTCCTGGCGAAGTTCTTCGAGCGTCGGGCGGCCGAAGAACCAGTAGCCGTTATAGATCTTGTGTATCACGAGACCCGGTTCGATCACGAACGTGTGCGGGATCATGGGGTTGTGCATGGGATCGGTGTATTCGGGGATGTCGAGATCTTTCTGGACGATGCGGTGCGGGTCTGAAAGAAACGGCCAATGCGCGTCGATCCCGGCGCGATATTCACTCGTCTCCACGATGCTGTCGGTGCTGATCGTCACCAGCCGGCAATAGCCGACGTCCATCTCGCGGTGAAGCCGGACAAGCAGTTCGGCCTGGCGCCTGTCCTTCGGACAAAATCCTCCACGGCTCAGCATCAGCACCAGCGGGTCCTGCCCCTGCAACTCGGAGAGCTTCCGATGTTTGCCGGTATGATCGGATAATTCGTAATCGGGAAACGGTGCGCCGGGAACGATGTCTGCGCGCATGCTCTCCTCCAACGTCTGGCCGGTCAATGTATCTGGGCACGGGCGCCGCTCATTCGCAAGAACGCGCGGCCACTGTTCAGGCAGGCTGCACGACCGTCGCGGGCTTGAACCCTCCGGTGAATCGCACGCGGATCATCCAGAAAATGAGGAAAGCGAGCCATACGAATTGCGGGAACAGAAACGCTGTCGGAACATGAAAGGGGCCGGGGAGGAGACGCGGCAATCCGTTGGTGAAAGCTGAGCCGGTGGCGAGCATGAGCGCGAGAGACATGCGCCACAAATGCCGCGCAAGGCGCGACGCGCCGGCGATGCGGCCGGCGAAAACCACTTTGGCGTCCGCGAAGCTCGCAATGGCAAAGACGCCCGTGAAGAGGAAAACCGCGACTCGGATTGCGCCATTGATGGGAATGGCGCTTTTGAAAAAGAGCGGAAGGCCCATCGTCACTTCATAACTCATTATTCCGAACGGCACGCACAAACATAGAATTACGATGAGCGCCATTCTCTCGGGATACCCGACGCGCCCATCCTTGCGCCGCGCGGTGAGCCAGGCGGTGACGACGAGGTAAATAACAAATGTGCCGACGACCAGATTGACGATCTCACCGGGCCGGATGACGGCGAGAACGACGGCGAAGATCGCCATCACCAGCATCGCGATGAAGAAGACCATGCCGGCGTTGCGATGGAGCCGGCCGCCCTTCCGGGCGAACGCCGCGACCGTTCCCGAAAACAGCCCAACCGTGCCGCCGCCGATATGCAGCACAAAGGCGAGTGTCGTCAGTCCGTGAAGCCATCCAGCCATATGCTCTCCCGCCCCGCGGTTCTCCCGCATCAACGGCAGGAGCTTGTTAGCACAGCTATAGTGATATAGTCAAGCATATCACTGCGACGGGCACCATAAACCGATACGCGGACCGGACTTGAGCATATTTGCTTCGCGCCATTCAAAAAACGCGTGCAACGGCCCGCGACTGCGGGGCTTTGCAGACGAACGCGCCCAATTCCTGTCGCTTCGAGCAGGCAATCTCCGCCGATTTCGGCAGGACGTGGGAAACGACTTCATTCCGGCGGGCCACGCAACGGAGATTGATTCCAGATTTCCCGTGTTATGGTTTGGAGCGTCCGCCCGCCAAAATCCTCAGGCTCACATGACAGGTTCCGCGCCGTCCTCCGACAGCAGATCGTTCGTAATCGCGCAGGCGGTGGCTCATCTTCGGCGCAAGGAGGCGAGTGTGGCCGGAGCGCTGCTTTCCGATGCATTGAAGCGCGCGCCGCGCGATCCGGCCTTTCTGCATCTGATGGGGACGGCGCGGCAACTCGAGAAGAGGTCAGCGGAAGCCGAAGAGTTATATCGGCGTTCGTTGGCGAGCCATGCCGCGCAGCCCCATGTCCATCGCGATCTGGGCAAACTGCTCGCTTCGCAGGGCCGGCTCGACGAAGCGATTGCGGAATTCCGCGAGACGATACGCCTCAAGCCGGACAACGAGGACGCGCATCTCTGTCTGGCGACCGCATTTGCGCGCAAGGGCGAGTTTGGGGCGGCGGAGGCGGGCTATCGCGATGTTCTTCGTTTGCAGCCGTCGCAGATGGTGGCGCGACTGGCGCTCGCCGAAACGCTGTGCAATCTCGGACGTCCCGTGGAGGCGGAGCGTCTGTTGCGCGAGGCGCCCGCCATGCGCGAACCGGCGCTCGCCGCCGCGCTCGCCTGGCGGCTCGGAGTCGCGCTCAAGCAGCAGAAGAAATATTCCCAGGCGCTCGCGCTGTTCGACGCGGCGCAAACCCACCAGCCCGATCTTCCGGCCGTGGATTATCTTCGCGGCGAGACCTTGCAGCAGATGGGCCGCTGGGAAGAGGCCGCCGTTTCCTTTCGCAAGGTTCTCGCGCGCCACCCGCGAAATGCGAATGCCGCCGCGTGTCTTGCACTGATTTCCGCATTGGCTGGAAATTTTGTCGAAGCGCGTGAATGGGGCGAGAAGGCCCTGGAGCAAAAGCCCGCACACGGTATCGCCCATATCGCGCTTGCGCTGGCAGAAATCGAGAGCGGCAATTTCGCCGCGGCCGCCGCGCGGATGGGCGAGTTGCTGGAAAACCCGTCAGAAAAGGCGGAAGGAACCGTCGTCGCCGCGGGATTCGCCGCGGACGCCTTCGACCGGCACGGACGCTATCGCGAAAGCTTTGAAGTCGCGCGCGCCTCCAAGGCGATGCTGCGCGATCTCTGGTCCAGCCAGACCGGTGGCAGGCGCATGCCGGACGTGGCGCGCGAGCTGACAAATTACTTCGAAACATCCGCGCCCTGGACAGCCGCAAAAGATCGGCATGCGGAAGCCGGGGAGCCCACCGCCCATGTTTTCGTGCTCGGATTCCTGCGCAGCGGCACGACACTGCTCGAGACTATTCTGGCAACCGATCCGAATGCGCTCCACGCCGACGAGATCGATTTTCTGGCAGATGGCGCTGGTGCATTCCTGACTTGCGCCGAAGGTCTCGACCGGCTGGCCGCGCTATCCGACAATGAACTCGCAATCTGGCGCGCAAAATACTGGCAATCCGTTGGCGACGCGAAGTTTGCCGTCGGCGGAAAGATCTTCGTCGACAAAATGCCGATCAATACCTTCCGGCTGCCGCTGATTTCACGCCTGTTTCCGACGGCGAAAATCATATTCGCAATTCGCGACCCGCGCGACGTCGTGCTGAGCTGCTTTCGCCGCCATTTCGATGCGACGCCCTACAGCCGCGAATTCCTGCAACTCGAAGACTGCGCGCGTTTCTATGCGGCCACGATGGAATTCGCCGACGCCTGCCGGAACAAACTGCCACTGAGTATGTTTGACCTCCGTTACGAAGACATCGTCGGTGACTTCGATTCCACCATCCGCTCACTATGCGCACTTACCGGCATAGGCTGGCACGAATCCATGCGGGATTTCCGGCAGGCCGCCGACACGATCGACCTGCGGGGTGCCAGCGCGCGCCAGGTGCGGCGCGGCCTCTATTCCGGCGCGGCGGGACACTGGCGCAACTATTGCGAGGAGCTCGCGCCGGTTCTTCCAATTCTCGCGCCCTGCGTTGCCCGCTTAGGCTATCCGCCGGAGTAATATTCAAAAGCCGTCATGCGCCGCCGCCGCTCCCGGCGGCTTACTTCGATCCCGTCTTCGTCATCAGATATCCGATGCCGCGCACGGTATGAATCTCGACGGTCGCACCTGTGTCGGACAATTGCTTGCGCAACCGGTGCACATAGACCTCGATCGCGTTTGATCTTACATCATCGCCGTGGCCGAATAACTGCATCTCGGCGATCGGCTTGGGCACGACGCGTCCGAGGCGCCTCATCAGCAGTTCGAAAAGCGCCATTTCACGGGCCGATAATTGCTGCAGAATCCCTTCTACGAACAGGCCGTTATCGCTCTCGTTCAGGCCCAGGCCAGCCGCTTCTCCGATACGGCGGTACTTTTCCAGGCGCTGGGTGGCGGATGGTGGAACGCGCCGCAGGAAATGGCCGACAAATGACCGCCCTTACGCTACTTTGGCGCCGCATGATCTTGACCGAGGCCCCAATCCGTAATGTTTCTACCGGTGGCCGACAGAGGCTCGCGCCGCAACCTCGGATGAACCGGATGCACACATGTCAGCAATTGAACTGTTCGAACATCTTCGCGGAATCGACGCAGCCGGGCTCATGCCGCTGCAGCGGATCCTGCTTATCACCGACGGGACGCTGACGGAGATTCTCGAGGCGCATTTCCTTGAACGGATCGAACTTGTCAAAATTTCCGAACGCCTGCTGAGAGGTTCGGAGTTAAGCGCCGACGTTCCGACGAACGCCGACGAGCGCGTTCTGGAGCGGAAGATCAATCTGCGCGGAGAGAAATCCAGGACACTGTATGTTTATGCCGAATCATTCGTCTTTGTCGACCGGCTCGATCCTTCTTTTCAGACCGAGCTTCTCGAAACAAATATTCCGCTGGGCCGCCTCTGGCTTGGCCACCGGCTCGAAACGTTTAAGGAAATTGTGGGTATTGCCTGCCGATCAGCGGGCGAGCGCGCCAAATATCTCGGCTGCGCCGAAAACGCACCCGTGCTCGGACGCATCTACGATGTGTTCTCCGCCGGGCAGCTCGTAATGCGCATTGCGGAAAATTTCTGCGCCGAGACGACATGCGTCCCGGCGCAGACTGGGTCGGCAGGCTAAATCAGTGGCCGCTATCGGCATCCGATTTCTGCGGCGCCGCCGGCTGTTCGTGCTTGCTCCACCAGGCGGCGCTGTGACACTCGCGAGTCGCACCCAGCCGGCTTCCGGTGATCATCATCGCGTTCTTGCACACGATCTCGTCGGGATTCTGCGGGGCGATCGCCTGCGCGACAGATGTAGATTGCGCGCCGGCCGCCGGCTGAGCGGCCTGATCGCTGCCAGTCGCAGCCTGCGTGCTCGCCGCCGGCTCGCTCGCAGGCGATCGAGCGTCCGGATCCGCCAGCAACGACCCGGGCACCAAAGTCACAAGAGACAACAAAACCGCCATAGCCCCGATACGCATCGACACCTCGCTTTTTAGGGAAATTGCAGTCACACCGGAACAAGACGTTCGAG
>Ga0335074_10000245_pt1 | contig 83601 bp, 67 predicted proteins | sample Lox_Sample_23_FD_206715 | JGI IMG/M metagenome (GOLD analysis project Ga0335074, IMG submission 206715) | Soil microbial communities from Loxahatchee National Wildlife Refuge, Florida, United States - Lox_Sample_2.3 | ecosystem: Environmental > Terrestrial > Soil > Wetlands | place: USA... | reverse complement strand
ATTCTGGCGGACGAGCCGACAAGCGCCCTCGATGACGACAATGCGTCGGCCCTGCTCGACCTGCTTAAAACATCTGCCGTGTCGGAAAACGCGGCCCTCGTAATTGCCACGCACGACCGGCGTGCCCTTCAGGCGGTAGATCATGTGCTGGCGATCGAGTCCGTGTAACGCAATTGCCGTCATGCGTGTGCAGATTGTGGCCGCTGCCGGCAGCGAAAGGCGGAAGACGGGGGTTGAACAAAGACTTGATGGTGCGTTACAGTATAACATGCCGTCAAATGGAGTAGCTTCGCGGGCTGCCGCGTTGTCGGACTGTTTTTCCCTTGCGCTTCAACTTGCAGGTCGTGAATGCCCTCGAAACGATTGCGAACGCCCAATCACGAGCTGGTATTCGCAGCATTGCGGAAGACCGCAAAGCCGCTGACCGCGTACGAGCTTCTGGACCGGTTGCGATCCCGCGGCGTATCGGCGCCACCCACGGTTTATCGGGCGCTTGGGCGTCTCATAGAAGACGGGCGCGCGCACCGGCTGGAATCGCTGAACGCCTTCGTCGCATGCACCCGCCAGCATCATGGCGCCGAGGCGATGTTTTCGATTTGCGACGATTGCGGCAGCGCGGAGGAAATCCTGGATCCGGCTTTGAGCAAGCGCGTCGCCGGCTGGGCGCACAATGCATGTTTCGAACTCGATCGTGCCGTTCTGGAATTGCATGGCCGCTGCCGCGACTGCGGCGGAGCATGAAGCGGATGTGCGAACGACCAATCTCGCCCCAGGACCATTTCCGCGTTCCAGACGACAGGGCCGCGCGCGTGCGGGGCGGGCGAAGGTCGTGCGCGGACGTTCGCGAAATACAAGTACTGCTCGCGTCGGCAACACGGTGTAGCGGCGCCTGTTGCCCGTTCTGACGTTGGCGGCTTTCGTCCGGGCGAGTTGCGCCATCCGCCGGCGCGCTGGTGGGGCGTTCATGGCGGCTCTGGTTCCCGCGCTCCGTGCGACCGGTGCCTCGATAGAGGAGCTCTTGCAGGCATGATGAAACAACGCGTTGTACAACTGATGTTCGCGCCGCTGCTTCTGCTGACCGGCGCCATGCAAATTCAGACCAAGGTGCTCTCGGTCCCGATCGGACAACCGCCGGAAGAACGAGCGGCACAAATGCAGCTGCCAAGATCGCAGAATCCGATCTGGCTCAAATTCGCAAGATGTAAGATCGGTTATAACAACCATTCAGGGCTGTTCAACATCGCCGTGACGCCCGAGATCAAAGCCATGGCCGGAAAGCCGATAACGCTCAATGGCTTCGTCCTGCCGCTGGACGGCTCGGATATGACCAGACATTTCCTGCTGACGCGCAACACGCCCGTTTGCATGTTCTGCCCGCCGGGCCAGCCCAACGAAGTCGTCGAGGTCATTGCTCCGCAACCCATTCCGTGGACGGACAAGATGGTGACGGTAACCGGGCCTCTGACCCTTATCAACAATGGCGAGAAAGGGATGTTCTTCAGGATCGTTGCGAGCGCGGTGAAATGACCGCGCGGGCGCAGGAGGCAACGAGAGCGCGGGCGCGCGCCAGCGTCAACCGTCCGCGCCATTGCGCACAGGTTTTGCCGGATGGAGCGATGGCGCGTGCATAAGGCAGGATGCCGTCCGCATCTCCGGCTTCGCGCAATGTCGCACGCGGGTCGGCGCGCGGCGGCGAAACGGCTATCTGCTCAAGCCGCGGAGATTCAGCGCGCAGGGTCTCCCGCGCAGCTTTTTCCTCGCTCACGATCACGATGCGTTGTTTTGCGCCACGCGACCGTTCGAATTCCGCAAGCACGGGCAACTCCTGCCGGCACGGCGCGCAGCTCGGAGCGTAATAGACCTCCAGAACGGCTGGTGGAATTGCTGCAAACATCCGGGTCAACTATGCACGACTCTGCAGCTTCTATGCGCGCATTCGATCACACCGTCTACAGGAAATGGTTTTCGTTCATCTGCGAGAAAGGGCCGTGACGATGGGCCGCTCGGTGCTATTGTCTGGCATGTTGACCATATGCAGTGCGTTTTCCGCATCGGCCGCCAGCTCACAGGTTCCCGGGACAGCGACGCGGAGCGCGCCAAATGTGGAGTGGACAAAATTCGGCGAACCAGGAAACCGCTCCGGGCCGCATCGAACCATATTCGTCACCGCAACCGACGAGAGATTCATTCCCGCCTCCGTCACGGTGACCAAGGGCCAGACGGTCCTGTTCCGGATCACAAGTCGCAGCACGGTTAAGCACGAGTTTGCAATCGGCGACGCCGCTTTCCACGCCCGACACGAAAAGGAGATGGCGGCTATGCCAGACATGGACATAAAAGAGGCCAACGCGGTGACTATTCCCCCCGGCCAGACACGCTCGCTGATGTGGCATTTCACAAAGGCCGGCGATTTCATCCATGCGTGCGACATGCCGGGCCACGCCGATGCCGGAATGAGGGGAACGATCTACGTCCGCTAAGGCATGGGCGTTCCCGAATGAGACGCTTTCGATCGGCCTCGTAAACGCTGAACGTAAATTTCGATTGAATGAATCGCGATCGCGCGAGGTAATACCCATAAGAGTGGCTCGTGCGGGCGCAAAATTCTTGAGTCTTAAACCGCTGCGAGGGCTTGGTAGAGACAGCACGTCCCACCCAACCTTACATATGTGTTGTGTTCACCCAAATTGATGCCATTCTGAACCAGTTCTCAGATGACATTGCCCCCAGTTCTTATCCAGTGAGGACTGGAGTCTGGGGGTTGATTTTCTCCATCTGTACGAAAGGAGCAATGGGCAAAGGCGCGTGGCCATCCACGAGCCTTGGCGGCTTTGCCCATTGCGGTCCGAACTGGCTTGCGTAAACGGCTGGCGCAAGCCAGCCGATGCGAGAATGCGGACGGATATTGTTGTAATCGCGACGCCAGTCTTCCAGCGCCACGCGTGCATGCGCCAGCGAGGTGAACAGGGTTTCGTTCAGAAACTCGTCGCGCAGCCGTCCGTTGAAGCTCTCGACAAAGGCGTTCTGCGTGGATTTGCCCGGAGCGATGTAATGCCATCCGACCCTGGTGTGCTCCGTCCATGTCAGGATCGCATTGCTTGTCAGCTCGGTGCCGTTGTCGCTGACGATCGTCGCGGGCTTGCCGCGTGTCGCGATGATCCGGTCGAGTTCGCGGGCCACTCTGACGCCGCTCAGCGATATATCCGCAACGGCGGCCAGGCACTCCCGGGTGCAGTCGTCGAAGATGGCCAGGATGCGGAACCGCCTGCCGCAGGCCAGCTGATCGGATATAAAGTCGAGCGACCAGCGCTCGTCGGGGCGCAACGGCACGATCATGGGAGCACGCGTTCCCAGCGCTCTTTTGCGGCCGCCACCTTTGCGCACCATGAGGCGTTCCTCCCGGTAGATGCGGAACAGGCGTTTGTGATTGATGACGAAACCTTCCCGCCGCAGAAGAACAAGCAGACGCCGATAGCCGAACCGCCGGCGCTCATGCGCCAGCGCGCGCAGCCGCTCTCTGAAAGCCGGATCGTCCGGACGACGCGAGCGATAGCGCACCGTCATCCGCTCACAACCGATTACCCGACACGCCCGACGCTCGCTCATCTCGTGCCCGCTTCGCAGATGCGCGACAGCCTCTCGCCTGACGGCGGGCGTCACCATTTTTTTGACAGCAGATCCTTCAGGGCCGCATTATCGAGCATCGCGTCCGCCAGCAGCTTCTTCAGCTTGCCGTTCTCATCCTGAAGCTGCTTCAGCCGGCGGGCCTCCGAAACATCCATCCCGCCAAACTTGTTCTTCCAGTTGTAGAATGTCGCCTCGCTGATTCCGTGCTTGCGGCACAAATCCGCCGTCCGGCTACCCGCCTCATGCTCCTTCAGAATACCAATGATCTGCTCTTCCGTAAAACGCTTCCGCTTCATCGTCTGGTCCTCCTCAAAGGGCCAGACTCCAGTTCAATCCGGATTAGACAGCGGGGGCAATTTCATATGCTCCGCGCACGGTCCCAGTTTTGCGGAAAGTGGGGTCTGATCATTTGTATCCGGAGCAGGCATACAAATGGGCGAAGAAACACCGCACAAATCGGGTCTCCGAGACCCCACTTGGCCGCATCGCGGGGCGCTAACCTCCGGAAACGTCAGAGAGTTTCGTAGCGATGCAAATTGCTCTGCAAAATCAATGGGATAGGTGGCGCACCGGAAGGGATTCGAACCCCTGACCCCCAGATTCGAAGTCTGGTGCTCTATCCAGCTGAGCTACCGGTGCCGTCCGCAAGCTTGAGGGGCGCGGCGAGAAAAAGCAACGCGGACGCCGGCCCTCCCGACGTGTTCGGGCGTTGGATTCCTCAAGAAGATTTTAGCCCCGGAAACGTTGCCGGCGGCTGAAATGGCACCCAGATGTTGAAGAGCTGCAAGATTCGTCCGGTATCCCTGGACGCGAGACAAGAGGTTCACAAATCATGACAAATGACAGCAACGGAAGGAAGCACCGCCGCATCCTTGCGGCGGTGCTGGGAACGACACTTTTGTGCGGTGGTGTAGCAATCGGCTTTTCGGCGTCCGGCGCAATGAGCCCGCCGCCGATTTCGGTTCCGCAACCTCCAAAACTGCCGAGCTTTGCCAATCTTGTCGCCGCAGTGAAGCCGGCCGTGGTGAACATCTCGACGACCCAGGAGGTGAAATCGTCGAAATTCCAGTTGCCGGAAGACAGCCCGCTGGGCGACATGCTTCAGCAATTTCTGGGTCCGGACTGGCAGAAGCAGTTCCAGCAGCAGAACCAGCAGCCGGAGCACGCGCTCGGTTCGGGCTTCATCATCGATCCCTCAGGTTACATCGTGACCAACAATCACGTGATCGATGACGCGTCGGATATCCAGGTGACGCTCTCCGACGGAACAACGGTTGCCGCGCATGTGGTTGGCCGCGATTCCAAGACCGACGTCGCGCTGCTCAAAATCCCCGCGCCCCATCCGCTGCCCTATCTCGCGTTCGGCGATTCGCGCAAGGCGCATGTCGGCGACTGGGTGATCGCTGTGGGCAATCCGTTCGGATTGGGCGGCACGGTGACGGCAGGAATCATTTCCGGCGACAACCGCGACATCAATGCCGGACCTTATGACGATTTCCTGCAGATCGATGCGCCGATCAATCCGGGCAATTCCGGCGGTCCGCTATTCGACGAATCGGGCCAGGTGATCGGCATGGATACGGCGATCTTCTCGCCCTCCGGCGGCAGCGTCGGTATCGGCTTTGCGATTCCCTCCGATGTCATTCGCAATGTCGTCGATCAGCTGCGGGAGCATGGCAAGGTGGCCCGCGGCTGGCTTGGCGTGCAGATGCAGGAAATTACACCTGCTCTCGCCAAGGCCATCGGTCTTTCCAATGCCAAAGGTGTGCTCGTCGATATCGTGACGAAGGATTCGCCGGCGGCGCGTGCCGGTCTCAAACAGGGCGATGTGATCACCGGCTTCAACGGCGCGCCGGTGACGGATACGCGCGATCTCGCTTTTGCGGTCGCCCAAACGCCGGCAGGAAAGTCGGTGCCGGTGCAGGTGCTGCGCGAGGGCCAGCAGCAGACTTTGAACGTCACCATCGGGTCCGAGCATGGCCAACAGCGCCTCGCCTCCATCGGCGGCACCGAGCAACACGGCGGCCATGTCGGCCTCGAACTCGCGCCGCTCACATCGGCGCGCCGGCAGGAACTGGGCCTCGATACCGGCGGCGTAGTTGTGGCGAACGTCACGCCGGGAAGCCCTGCCGACCAGAGCGGCCTCCAGAGCGGCGACATCATTCTCGGCATCGGCGGACGGCCGGTAAGTTCGCCCGAAGACGCGTCGTCTCGCATACACGCGGCGGAAAACAGCAACCGCTCCGCGTTGCCGTTGTTGGTTATGCGCGACGGGACGACGGCCTATATCGCACTCGAACTGAAAGGCGGCACGGGCACGGGGTAGAGAGCGATCTCTCTTGTGACGCAACGGGAGCTTTATCAGTCGTCGTCGGGCGGCTCCGGTTTGAACTTGTTTCCGCCTATCCCATTCAGAAACGGGGCTGCGGGAACCGTCTGGAAGGTTCGCGCGGTCATGCCGAGATCATAGAAGGCCGCCAGATTGGTGGTCGCGCGGGCGTCGGCAAATGTCAGCGCGCCCATCTTGATCCCGAAATTGAATTCGATAAACCGCGCTATGGTGCCGAAATCCAGACGGTTGTTGTTGATATATCCCTGCGGCGTATATGCCGAAACAAACAGGAACGGAACGCGAAAGCCATACTGATAGCCGCCCTCGGGATAGGGAAGGAATGTCGGCGGTTCGTGATCGTACCAGCCGCCCCAATCGTCCCATGTGACCAGGATTGCGGCACTGTCCCAATAGCTCGAACCGTCCGCGTTCTTGCACGGGCTGTTGCCGATGGCGTTGACGACGGCCGCCACCCAGCTTGGGCCCACGACGGTGTCAATTCCGGAATGATCGGAATACTGCGCCGATGGAATAACCCAGCTTACATCGCGCAGATTGCAGGCTTTTATATCTTGCAGAACATCGACCGGGTCGAGCGCGACGTCTTTCTGCCAGATTGCGCCAGTACATGCAATCCCGTTTGGCTGGCATATGTGTTCAATGGCATCCGGTGCGCTCCATAGACTCCCCGGACCTGGTGTGTAGTAACGCCATGAAACGGCTTTCGCGTCGAGCAGATCGCCGAGCGTGCGATGCTCGAAGCAGGGATAGATATTGTTGTTCTTGTACTCTTTTCCTTTGGCATTGATCAGCTGAACTCTCGTGGCCGGCGGGGCGATGCAGCCATAGATCATCTCTGAGCCGACCTTGATGCCCGGGCTGCGCAGATTCTCGGATGCGAATGTTCCTCTATGGTCGTCGCTCCGGCTGGGCGCGGAGGTTGCACCGAAAATGAATTGATGCGCCGGAAAGCTCGGACCCTGATTGGTCTGAAACATGTAGTTCGCCCAGCCATATTGCGTTGCCATAAACAGATATGGATCAATAACATGATAGGTATTGTCGACATAGGTGAATTCGACATTCGGAGGACACTGTTTACAAAATATGTTGCCCGCTCCATCCATCCTGCAAGCCTTGGTCTTGGGGTCTAGGTCGCACATCGCATTGAATGCGTTGTGCCCGTGCGAAGGCTCGGCGAGCGTCGCGAGGGAAATCGCAGTCGGCTGTATCGTTCCACCAGCCGCCTTTTTGTCGAGCCAGTTCGACATCTGAATGTCGTAAGCCTTGCTGTTGGGATGGGTGCTGCATTGCTGCGTGCTGCACAGCGCATAGAACAAATTGTCCGGTGTACGATTTTCCTGAACAATAACAACCACATGCTCGAAGTTGGTCGGTTGGGCGCCGACGGGTCCTGCAAGCAGCCACGCCATCGAAAGGAGCAGCCAGGCAAACCTCTTCATGACGATTTCTCCAACAACTGACTCCAAGATGCAGCAAATCAGGTCGCGCCACAAAGCATCAAGCGACCTGTGCCGGCCCTGGAAGCAAGATAGCATGCAACAAAGTGGGGGAATATGGAACCGCTACCCGCCAACTTCGAAATAGACGGTCGACTCAGTCGCCGGCCTCTCTTTCGCCGTAGACGACACGATCCGTCACCCGCCCAGATCGAGAGGAGAAGGAGATGAACTGGCTCAGGAAGCCCACGCTGCTTGGCGGCATGGTTCTGATGATTGGCGCGCAGGCGATCCACAACCCCGCGACGGCAGAAGGTGCCGTTGCTCCGAGCACGACGACACACAAGATTGTGGATGTCGTTCTTCAGTCAGGGGATCCCCAGCAAACACTCCAGACCGGCTATTCGACTATGGAAACGGCAACTGTAAGCTGCAAATCCAGCACCTGCACGTTGGCCATGAGCATTATGTCGAACATCGGCGAGGCCACCTGCACGCAGGAGGAGTGGGCGATCGTCGGTCTCGTGGACGGAAATTCCGTCGATGGGGGCCCGCTTCAGAACGGGGTTCCCAATAACGGCAACTACCAGTCGCGGAGCTGGCAGGGCATCTATACCGTCGCCAACGGCAAGCATACGATCGCATTCCAGATCTATGCGCCTTGCGAAGTTACAGCGTATCAGTGGTCCGTTTCCTACATTGTCACGACGCCCTGAATAACGACGCCCGGGTCCCGGCGAAAGTTTTCTTGCGCATGTGGACCGGCAGTCTTTGCTCAAGGTTGGAGGATTCTAAAATGACTCTGGGTAAATCGATGATGAAAGGCGGCGCGCCGCTGGCGCTGGCACTCCTTGCCGGCAGTTCGGGAGCATCCACGCTGGCAGCGGCTGGCACGACGGTTAACCTCAAGCCCATACGCATTGTGCTGGCGTCGGGCAATCCGGGCCAGACACTCTCCAAAGGCTACACCACGATGGAAACGGCGACGGTGAATTGCCCGTCGGGCTATGGCTGCGTTCTCGGCATGAACGTCATGCAGTCAATAGGGCAGGCGACTTGCACCAGCGAATGGAAAATCGTCGGGCTTGTCGACGGCAACTCCGTCGATGGCGGACCCTATATCGATGCGCTGCCCGGCTCGGACAGGACGCAGACCCGCAACTGGCAGGGCAGCTACTCGGTTTCGTATGGCAAACACACTATTGCCTTCCAAGTCTATGTGCCCTGTCCTGCAACTGCCTATCAATGGTCGGTCAGATATCTGGTGGCAACGCCGCGATAGCATCTTTTCGCCCGGCGCAGCCGAACCTGCGCCGGGTGCGCTACCGTGCCGGGCGCAACGATTCCGTCGAGCAGCGGATTTGATCGCTCAAAATCAATCAGTTGATTTCCGTCGGCTCGGTTCCTTCCTTTCCAAATCCCCCGTTCAGAAAGGTTTCCGCGATGGCGCAATGCATCGCCGCGCCGCGGGCCATGACGTTTTCGTCGAGGATCATGCGGTTCGAGTGCAAGCCGCAACAGGTCTGATGATCTCCGCCTTCCGGCACGGCACCGAGAAACACCATTGCGCCGCTCACTTTCTGCAGCACGTAAGAAAAATCTTCCGCACCCATCACCGGGTTCGCGAGCGTCTGCCAGCCGGTTTCGCCGAAAAGTTGCTCCGCGGTTTCTTTTGCCAGTGCAACGGCGCGCCCATCGCATCGCGTGACCGGGAAACCGGGAATAATTTCGATTTTTGCCGATGCGCCATGTGCTGCTGCAATATTCTCCGCCACGCGATGCAAACCCTCATGCGCAAGCCGACGCGACGATTCCGAGAAACTGCGGATCGTGCCTTCGAGTTCAGCCGTCTCGGGAATGACATTGTTGGTAGTCCCCGAGGTGATGCGCGCAATGGTAATTACCACGGGATCGAAGGCGGGAATGCGCCGCGTGACGAGTGCCTGAAGCGCAGTAACGATCTCGCAGGCGACGGGAATCGGATCCGTCGCCAGATGCGGCTGGGACGCATGTCCTCCCCTGCCGGCAACGGTGATGAGAATGCGATCGGCGGCAGCCAGCAGCGGACCCGGCCGGCCGCCGAACATACCGCCGGGAAAATTTGGCCAGACATGCAGCGCGAAAGCCGCATCGGGCAGCGGATCAATGAGACCGTCTTCCAACATGAAGCGCGCGCCGTGATGACCCTCTTCGCCCGGCTGGAACATGAAGAGCACCGTCCCCGCGAGACGGTCGCGGTACGCGCATAGGGCTTTCGCAGCTCCGGCAAGCATGGCGACATGGCTGTCGTGCCCGCAAGCATGCATTGCACCTTCGTGCCGCGAGGCGAAAGGAAGACCGGTATCTTCCTGCATCGGCAGCGCGTCCATGTCGGCGCGCAAAAGCACGGTACGGCCATTTGCAGGACCGACCAGCCTGGCGATGAACCCGGTCGTCGACGGCCCTTCCTTTATTTCGAGCGGCAAACCCGCAAGTGCCTGTTTGATCCTTGCTGTGGTTGCCGGTGTCTTCAACCCCAGTTCCGGCTCTTCATGAATGGCGCGCCTGAGTGCGATCATCTCCGGCAGGAGCGTTTCGCCCGCGTCTTTCCACAGTTGCGCATCGATGGGCTCGTTCATAACAAACCTCTGTCCGTTGACATTTGGAAGCTCACTCCGCCGGCGCGACGGATAGGCCCGTGCGCGCCGGCGCTGTCTCGGTCATCATCATCGTCGCCGCAAGGCCGATAAGTCCGGCCGCAATCAGATACCAGGCCGGCGCGACGGGATTGCCGGTAACCTCAAGGAGCCAGGTGGCCACAGCCTGCGCGCTGCCGCCGAAAATTGCGATCGACACGGCATAGGTCGTTCCGAAGGTGCTCCCGCGAATCACGCTCGGAAGGCTCTCCGGAAGCGCCGCAACAAACGGCCCGAAGCTTATTCCACCTAACAGTACGAGTATGCCGGTGGAGCCGAGCAATGCGACTGTCGTGTGCGTGGCTGCCATCCAGGCGAAAAGCGGCCAGACAAGGGCAAGATAGAGGGCGCGCGGCCATACCATGACGGGCCAGCGGCCGAGGCGGTCGGATAGCCAGCCTCCGAACAGGCCACCGATAATGCCCGTTATTCCCACGACGATCGTGGCGGAAAACGCGATGCTGGGACCCAGGTGAAGAATTCTCTGGGCATAGGTCGTCATGTAGCTTGTAAGATAAGTGTGGATCGTTGCGGAAGCGAGAATAACAAGGCCGAGCACGATAACGCGCCTGTGTTCCAGCAACAAACTCCAATCGCTCCGCATGCCCGCGCGTGATACGGCATCGGCCTGTGCGTGCAGCGTCTCCGGCAAGGTGCGGATAAGCAACAGCCCGAAAGGCAGAGAAACGCCTCCCAGCAGAAACGCGATGCGCCAGCCATAATCCTGAAATGTATGCGCGTTCATAAGCAGCGACAGGACAAAACCGATCAGGCCTCCCGTCAGGATGGCACAATATTGACTCCCCACCTGCCATGCCGCGTAGAATCCGCGCTGTTCCATTGGTGCGGCTTCGAGCAGGAATGCCGTGGTCGATCCCACTTGTCCGCCCAGCGCGAATCCCTGCGCAAGCCGCACGCAAACAAACAGCGTGGGCGCCGCGACACCAATTACGGCATAAGACGGAATCGTTGCAGCCAAGAGTACGGATATGCCCATCAGCACGAGGCAGAACAGCATGGCCGGACGCCGCCCGACGTGATCGGCATAGCGGCCGATCACAACTCCGCCGATGGGCCGCATCGCGAATCCGACGCCAAATGTGCCAAGCGACGCCATCAGGCTCAGATACGCGCTGTGCGTGGGAAAGAAGGCGTGTCCGATCTGGATGGCGAAATAAGTATAAACGACGAAATCGTAGAATTCGAGCGCGTTGCCGATCACCGCGGCCGCGACGCTGCGCGCGGGAAGGCGGTTTGTCATGCCGCAAGAAACGCGCGCAGCGCGCGTTCGGCTTCGTCGGGCTGGTCACGATGGACGCCGTGGCCCGCGCTTTCAAAGATTTCGAGTTGGGCGACGCCTTGCGGCAGCGCGGCGGCTATTTCTTCGGCGCACGCCACCGGCGTGATCGGATCGTAGCTGCCGGCGAGAACCAAAGTTGGACATCGGATGCCGGCGAGGCTCGCGCGCGCATCCATGCCGCGGATTTCACCTAGCGAAAAGTGGCGCATGACATCGAGGCGCAGAATGGCACGACGCCGCGCGGCCGCCCAGAGTTCCGAACTGCCCGGATTGTAGAATGGCATGCAGACGCGGAGATAGTCGGCGAAATCCTCCTCCGAGGCGCGCGTCCAGAAACGCTCCGCAATGGCGCGTGCTTCCGTGCCGCCACGCTCCTCCATCAGCCGCGATGTGATGTCGAAACGCATGCGCGCCGCGGTTGAGGAAAGAATGAGTTTTGCCGGATGGTCCGGATGGCGGCTCGCATAGCTCATCGCCACCATGCCGCCGAACGAATTGCCATAAACGACGGGCTCTTCGATGCCCAGCCGCTCGCAAAATTCTTTGACATCGTCGCCCCATTGCGCGAGCGACCAGCTTTCCGGCGCACCGGTGGAACGGCCATTGCCGCGATGATCGATATAAACGACCTGGTGGGTATCGGCGAACCGGTCGAAATAGGGCCGCATGCTCGAATGGTCGAAACCGGGTCCGCCATGCATCACGACCAATGTCGGCCGTTCGACCATCCGCTCGCCGTCGACGGCGAGTTTCGAGCCCACCGTATCGAAAAAAATATCGGCATCGCGAAGCCTTACAAACATCCGGAAGTCCTTTTCGGATAGACAAGGATGGCTGCCGGCTTCGAGACTGGCAAGGGTTCCTCGTCTCAATTCGGCGAGACCCATCGCCAAACCCTTCCGATATGTCGGCGGATGCGCTATTCTTGGGCTCGGTCCCGTTCTTCAGACTTTTCAGGTACGATATCCCGCTGCCCCGGCAATCGTCCCCATGATCGAAAACACGGTAAAGCTGGTCATCTGGGACCTAGACGACACCTTCTGGAGCGGAACGCTGGCCGAGGGCGAAACGACTCCGATCGAGCGCAACCTCGAGATCGTCAAGACGCTCACCGACCGCGGGATCATACAGTCGATCTGTTCGAAAAACGATCGCGAAACGGCTCTCGCCCGTCTGGCCGAAATGGGTGTCGATGAGTATTTTGTCTTCCCGAGAATCAGCTTTGATCCCAAAGGAATGGCGATTGCACAACTGATTGAGTAGATTGCTCTCCGACCTGGAAATGTCCTTTTTGTCGACGACAGCCGATCCAATCTCGAGGAGGTCAAGTACTACAGTCCCCAAATCATGGCTACCCCTGACTGCGCCGGGCGGACGGTATTTCAGGATCGGCGAGCGCGTGCATTTGCGACTCGGTAGAGCCCCCTAACAAAATCAGGGCGCGCCAGCCGGACTGGTTCGATAACGAAGTGGAGGAGTTCTCGCTGGCTCTGTCGGAACGCCTTCTCCTGGTCGTCGACTCACTGAAGGCAATATTGCAGAGGAGCAGGAGAGGCAGAATCTTTGTCCTGGGACCGTAGTCGCTGAACAGGGCGGGCGACAGAGCAAGGGAGAAAATCGAGTACAACCGCGCGTGCCGTCAATTCGGCGATGAAAATCCGACACGCGTGGAATTTGTAGATGTCGAAAGCATCGTTCCTAAGGAGCAGGTTATCGCCGGATCCCATTTCGATCGACGGGGTTATCTCGCGCTGGCAACCCATATTCTCGAACGCGCCGCCATTGCACGGAAGGCCGAACGAACCGCGGCCGCAAGGGCGAAGGCACGGCAGGCCGCCGAGGAGAGAGCTGCGGCCGCCAAAGCAAGAGCGCAACAAGCCGCCGAGGAAAGAGCCGCGGCTGGGAGAGCAAGAGCATGGCACCCCCCTCGTCTCTGCTGCAGCAAAGACTCATGTCGTTCCGCCGTCGCATAATGGCGTTGATCATGCCGACCGAAGGTTGGCGGTCCGCATTGGCTTCATTTGCCTCGATTCATTTAGCAGGGGGAAGAACCGCGCTCTGGCGAGCCTGTCGTGGTGGGTTCGGCAAAACGAACGGATAAACCGCTCCCCCATGGGGCTCATGAAATAGGCTAGCCGCCGCGTCCTCGACAACCGGCCGGTCGGACCGCGCGGGACTCTATACGATTCCGCCCCGGTTCTCCGGTGTGCAGTCGCGACCGTGACCCCGCCGATATTGGGCAATCGAAGTCGCCCGCGACGCAACGCCTTTATGCCTTTGAAACCTGTTTTTCCTAATCTGAAAGCCGTTCTTGACGGGAATCCATGACGTGGCGCCGGCATTGGAAATTCGCGGCTTGCGCAAATCCTTCACCCGGCCGGCCGTGGACGACCTCGATCTCGAGGTGCGCGCGGGCGAGTTCTACATGCTGCTCGGCCCGAACGGCGCCGGGAAAACCACCACACTGAGAATGGTCAGCGGCCTGCTCCGGCCGGACGCCGGGACAATTTCGGTATTCGGCATCGACGCGCTCGCCGATCCGGTGTCGGCCAAACGGATCATGGGATGGTTGTCGGACGAGCCCATGATCTACGACAAGCTTTCGCCCATCGAGTATCTGGAATTTGTTGCCGGCCTCTGGAGCGTGGAACCGGCGATCGCCGAACAACGTGCGCGCAATCTGATCCGCATGCTGGGCCTGGAAGCGCAGGCGAGCGAATGTTGCGAGGGATTTTCGCGCGGGATGCGCCAGAAAGTGGCCCTGGCGGGTGCGCTTGTGCATGAGCCGCGCCTCATCATTCTCGACGAACCGCTGACAGGTCTCGATGCCGGATCGGCACGGCTCGTGAAGAACGTGCTGACGGACCGCGTTCGCGCCGGTAACACCGTCATCATGACGACACATATCCTCGAAATTGCCGAACGCATGGCCGACCGCATCGGCGTGATCGCTCATGGCAGGCTGATCGCGGAAGGCACCCTCCTTGAATTGCGCGATCGTGGCGGTCGCGGCGACGCCAGCCTCGAGGAATTGTTTCTTGCAATGGTTCATCAGGGCGTCGCGGCGGAATGACGGCGGGTTCGCTCGTCTGGTTCGCACGCCACGAAGTCCGGCTTTCGTGGCGCGATCTCGTTTCCATGATGACGGCCGGGAAAAAGGCGCGCGAACCGTTCCTGGTCGTCCTGACCCTTGTTTTTGTTGCCTTCATGCACGGATTCGCATTCCTGATTATCCGACAGACAGGCACGCTGCCCGCTCGCCCGGACCTGCCGACGCTGATTGCCGTAACCGCCGCCGCGCTGCTTTCCGTCTCCGCCATGCTCTCGCAGGCGATGGAAAACGTGACACGCGCCTTCTATTCGCGCTCCGATCTCGAACTCATTCTTTCGTCGCCGGCGCCGGCGCGCAGAATCTTCGCGGTGCGGATCGTGGCCATCGCACTATCCGTCGGTACGATGTCGCTGTTTGTTACCGGACCCTTCATCGATGTGCTCGTGCTGCGCGACGGTTGGCACTGGCTGAGTGCCTATGGCGTGATCCTTTCGGCTGCGTTCGCCGCCACGGCACTTGCAGTTATCTTCACGCTGGCTTTGTTTGATGCCATCGGGCCGAAGCGCACGCGCTTCGCGGCGCAGGTGGCGGCCGCCATTATCGGCGCCGCTTTCGTGATCGGCATTCAGCTCGCCGCCATGCTTTCGACGGGGACCTTGTCGCGCGCGGCGTTCCTCCATTCGCAACTCGTCATTGCCCACGCGCCGGATATTCGCAGCTTCGTCTGGTGGCCCGCTCGCGCGGCACTCGGGGACGCAACCTGTCTGGTTGAAGTGGTAACTTCATGTGCCGTGTTGTTTCTTGTCGTGACCGTGCTTTCGGCACCGCGATTCGCCGGTTGCGCGCTCGCGGCAGGAAGCGTCGCCCACGAAAGCAGTCATTCGCGACAGAGAAATCGCCCGTTTCGATCCCGCACGCCCGCACAGGCGCTACGGCGCAAGGAATGGCTCCTGCTGCTTCGCGATCCCTGGCTGATGTCGCAATCCCTGATGCAACTGCTCTATCTCCTGCCGCCCGCTGTGCTTCTGTGGCGAAGCTTCGCGTCCGGCGGCAATGGCTCCGTGATTTGCGTTCCCGTACTGATCATGGCGTCCGGACAACTCGCCGGCGGTCTCGCCTGGCTCACGATCTCGGGCGAAGATGCACCCGACCTCGTTGCTACGGCGCCTATTTGGTCAACGCAGCTCCAGCGCGCAAAAGTCGAAGCGGTGATGGGCGCAATTGCGGTGCTATTCTGTCCCTTTATTCTTGTACTCGCCTTCGCCTCGCCCTTCAGCGCGATTGTTGCCCTTTGCGGTGTGCCACTCGCCGCGTCTTCCGCGACCGCGATCCAGCTCTGGTTTCGGTCCCAGGCTAAACGCAGTCACTTTCGACGCCGCCAAACCTCGTCGCGCATCGCGACTTTCGCCGAGGCATTCTCTTCCATCACCTGGGCCGGCGCAGGCGCCATCGCCGCGGCGGGCAGTGCGTTTGCGGTTATTCCGGGATTAATTGCACTTTGCATGCTGGCCGGTGTACGCCGCTTCGCCCCGCGTAATGCCAATGGCTGACACTCATCACGTCTGCTCCCGCGGATAATAACCGCGATCGAACAGCCATCGGTATTTGTTATAAACCGCTGCTTCGATCTCGGGCGTAAGATAATTCCTGTACGGAGCATGTTGCGAGGCGTTCAACCGCGGGAGTGGGGAGACAATCCGGCAAAAAGGCGCAATCGCGTGCGATAGGTCAGCCTCAAGCATTTCATACCGCAGGATGCGCAGATTTGCCGGCGTCCGTCCGTCCATTTCGAACCAGTCCTCGATCCGGCCCGGCAATTGCCCGTGATAGGCGGCCCGTTCGGCAAAGGCGGCGAAATCGCCGGACAGTGCAAGCTCCTCGGCATATTCATGCGCCAGCCCTTTGATGCCCAGATGGCCGCGCCGGAAGAAATGAAACCGCGATACTTCGAGGTCGTAAGGATTGCGGATGACGGCGATGATCGATTCGAAATCCGCGAGCTTCCGACCCAGGCGCGCGAGCGATTCCGAGGCCTGGGACAGCGTTTCGTGCCGCACGCCGGCGATACGCTGCACGCGCGGGTGCCGCAGGAAGCCGAGCCTCCGCCGCCATCGCCTGAGCTGAAGTCTTGCGCGCTGAGGCAATGGAAGATCGTCCAGCTTTGGGGGCAAATCGACGGGTTCGGTCAGAGCGATCCGGCCCGGCAGGTTGCGGACGAGGAAGCTCGTTACCGAGGTTCCACCCGTCTTGGGGACGTGCAGGAAAAGCAGCCTTTCGGTGAACAGCATGCGCCCGTGCCGGTTGTTTCTGCGGGGCAGTCATGCCACAGGCCGATGCCCAAGTCGCGGCGGGGAGGCAGGGGCGGGCAGCAACAAATTCCGAAGCCCGAGCGTTCCGGCTATATCTGTCGGATCTGCCTATGATTCCCGCTGGAGACCATGCTCGAAAATCTCAAACAGTCGGATCTCAACGCAATCATCGCAGCCGGCGAACAGGCCGCCGATTCGGGTCAGGTGGACCCGGATACCGGCGGATTGCCGCTTGGTGCACGCGACAATATTTACGAGCTTGTCGATGCGCTGCCGCGCGAGGCGCAGAACGAATTGCTCGCCCTGATGTGGACTGGAGGGCCGAAAAACGAAAATTCCTTCCACCAGAACCTTGAGTTGGCAAGAAAAACAGCCGCCGACAATCACGCCGAATTCCTGTCGGAACAGGCGGCGAGGCTGCCGGATTATCTCAAGGAAGGGTTGAAAAGAATGGGAACGAAATAGCCGGTTCGCGATGATCGAGGCCGACCGACACACTTCCTCTTCCGGCACGGGGCGGGTCCAATCCATCGCACTTCCGGTACTCAAGGGCACGCTCGCTGCATTCTGGGCCGATCGCATTCCTTCGGTCGCAGCCGGCGTCACATTCTTTTTTCTGCTCGCCATCTTCCCGGCGATTTTCTCGATCGTCTCGCTTTACGGGCTTTTCGCGGATCGTGCAGCCATCGCGCATCTCGTGATTGCCGTCGCGCCCTATCTTCCGGGCGGAGCAATCGACGTGCTCCGGGAGGATCTCGTCCGGCTGGCCACCGAAAAGCCGTCGAAGCTCAACCTCGCCTTTTTCACCGGCATGGCAATCGCGCTCTGGAGCGCGAGCGGCGGCGTGTCGGCACTGATCGATGCGATGAATATCGCCTTCAACCGGAAAGAAACGCGCGGCATCGTAAGACTCACGATCGACGCCTTGGCGTTCACCATAGTTATTACTTTGTCGATGGTTGCCGCGGTTTATGTCGCGGTCGTCCTTCCCATCGGAATCGCGCATATGCCCTATGGGCGCCAATTGAGCAGCGGCTTCGCGATCCTGCGTTGGCCCGTCGTTTTCGTTGCCGCCGCTTTATTGATACATCTGATCTACCGCGTCGCTCCGGACAGGCAGAACAAAGAATCCTCCTGGATCAGCTGGGGCAGTACCGGCGCGGCCGTGCTGTGGATTCTGGGGACCCTGCTCTTCACCTGGTACGTGCAGAATTTCGGTACCTATGATCGCACCTATGGGAGTCTCGGCAGCGCGGTGGGCTTTCTGACGTGGATCTGGATATCGGTCGTGATTCTTCTTGTCGGCGCCGAGCTCGATTCCGAAATCGCCAGGGCCCATGGAGATGCGGGAAACCGACCGGGCCGATAATCAACGATGCGAAGTCAATCCCGGGATTTTCACCTCAAATAATAACGGCCAGTCCTTGCCGGTGAGAAACAGCCGATCCTGCGCCTTGTCGTAAGCGATCCCGTTCGGGACCGCGTCGGGATCCGTAGTCGCTGCCCTGGCCGCGAGATTGCTCACATCGATCCACCCTTTGACCGCGCCGGTTTTGGGGTCAATCCTAGCGATGCGGTCGGTCATCCAGATGTTGGCCAGTATTTCGCCCTTGACATATTCGAGTTCGTTGATCCGCTCGACCGGCTGGCCATCCGCCGTCACTTTCAGGACGCGGAGCACGGCGAGCGAATCCGGGTCGAGAAACCGCAGGATTGGCGTTCCATCGGAAAGGATGAGGTTGCGCCCATCCTCTGTCAAACCCCAGCCTTCTCCGGTGTAATGAAACACGCTGCGCGGGCGCAGATCTTTCAATGACCAGCGAAAGCCGATACCCGTTCGCCAAGTGACGCTGATGAGTTGATCCTTCCAAGCGACAATTCCCTCCCCGAACAGGCCGGGCGGAAGCGCCGTGCTCCGCAGCACGCGGCCGCTCGCAGGATCGACGACACGGATATTCGAGTGCCCCTCGAGACCCGTGCTTTCGAAGAACACACCATCGCGGAAAAAGAGACCCTCGGTGAAAGCATGCGGATCGTGCGGATAGGATTTCACGATCTGCGGCACGGCGACCGGAAGTTCCGCAAGCGCCGCTCCGGGTGCGAGGGCAATCAGCGATGCAGAGAAAAACAACGCGGAGGCGCAATCGACCCGGCCTCTCCTGAACGCACGTCCCATCACATACTCCGGCGCGATCCCGCATAAGCTAGAAATTCGCGGGCTGCCCATTTGTCAATCGGGCACTACCGCAGGTCCCTTTCCCAGGCATTGACAATCCCACCTTGGGGCCGGATGTGCCCTTGGCCTATCTTGCAGCACCATGCGTCCGACCGTCCTTTTTCCTTTGTTTGCCGAAACATCCGCGCTGCCCGGCGTGGGACCGGGGCTCGCCCGGCTGATCGGCCATATCGCCGGCAATCGGATCGTCGATCTGCTGTTTCATCTGCCCACGGGCGTGATCGACCGAACTTCGCAGCCGAAGCTGATCGAAATCGATGAAAGCCGCGTGGCCACCTTCACCCTAAATATACTCGATCACATCCCACGCCGCGACCCGCGCCAGCCTTTCCGCGTCCGGTGCTCCGACGATACGTCCGCCGTCGAACTTGTGTTCTTTCATGCCAAGCCGGAGTATCTCGCGCGCATTCTCCCTGTCGGCACGAAGCGGATTGTAAGCGGCCGGATCGAGCGATTCGGCAACCGGCTGCAGATGGTGCATCCCGATCATATCGTCACACCGGGAGAAGCCGACCGGGTGCCCGCGCACGAGCCGGTCTATCCGCTGACGGAGAAACTGTCCGGCAAAGCACTTGCGAAAGCTATATACAACGCGCTTCAGAAATTGCCGACTCTTCCGGAATGGGGAGACAAAGCATTACTTGCCGCACGGGGCTGGCCTTCTTTCGCCGATGCGATCCGCGCTGCGCACGCGCCCCAACGCGAAGGCGATCTTGAACCGACGACACCGACGCGTGCGCGGCTTGCCTATGATGAATTGCTCGCCAACCAACTCGCGCTGGCGCTGATTCGCAGCCGGCTGCGCACGCGCAAGGGACGTCCGCTTGCCGGCGATGGCCACCTCGTTGCACGCGCACGCGCCGTGCTGTCCTTTGCGCTCACGGACGCGCAGGAAGGCGTATTGGCCGAAATCGGCGAAGACATGGCCGCGCCGCTGCGCATGCTGCGCCTGCTGCAGGGCGATGTCGGCGCCGGGAAAACCATTGTCGCCATGCTGGCCATGCTGAACGCGGTCGAGGCCGGCGCGCAGGCGGCGCTGATGGCGCCGACCGAAATTCTCTCGCGCCAGCATCTGGCAGCGATTGCTCCGCTCGCAGACGCCGCAGGCGCTCGCATCGATATTTTGACCGGACGCGAGCGCGGCCCACAGCGCGACGCACTTTTGACTGCACTCGCGAAAGGCGAAACCGACATTCTCGTCGGTACGCATGCGCTGTTTTCCGAAGACGTCGAATTTCGCGATCTCGGTTTGGTCGTTGTCGACGAACAACACCGCTTCGGCGTGCATCAGCGGCTGAAACTCCAAGGGAAAGCCGCAACGCCGACCGACGTGCTCGTAATGACGGCTACACCCATTCCCCGCACGCTTGCGCTGACGGCCTATGGCGACATGGATGTTTCGCGAATTACCGGATTGCCGCCTGGGCGCAAACCCGTCGACACGCGCCTTGTATCCTTGGAGCGTATCGATGAAGTCGTCGCGCATCTGAACCAGGCGGTTGGGCGCGGCGGACGCGCGTATTGGGTCTGCCCGCTCGTCGAAGAATCGGAGAAACTGGATGTGGCGGCCGCGGAAGAACGGGCTGCGTTACTCCGTCAAAATTTCGGGGACAGAATAGGGTTGGTACATGGTCGCATGAAACCCGCCGAACGCGATGCGGCGATGGCTCGGTTTCGGGCAGGCGATACGCTGGTACTGGTTGCCACGACGGTTATCGAGGTGGGCATCGATGTGCCCGAAGCCGCGATCATGGTGGTAGAACACGCGGAACGCTTTGGCCTCGCCCAGCTTCATCAATTGCGCGGACGCGTCGGCCGCGGCGCAAAACCTTCGACCTGCCTGCTATTGTATCAGCCACCGCTCGGCGAGACGGCGAAAGCGCGGCTCACGATTTTGCGGGATACAAGTGATGGCTTCGTGATTGCCGAACAGGATCTGCGCCTGCGCGGTCCCGGCGAACTCCTCGGCACGCGGCAGAGCGGATTGCCGGTTTTTCGTCTGGCCGATCTTGCAGCCCATGCCGAATTGCTGGCTCTCGCCCGCGACGATGCGGGGCTCGTGATGGCGCGCGATCCGAAGCTGGAATCCCCGCGCGGCGAGGCGCTGCGCGTTTTGCTCTATCTATTTGAGCGCGACGAAGCGGTGCGTTATCTGCGCGCAGGGTGACACGCGGGCGCCGATATGCGTTTCGAAAATCTTCGGCAGAACAGACCACAACAAGCCGCGTTCTGGCCTTTCCGACATTGACTTTCTTGCAGGCGGTCGAGAACAATCCCCTTTTGCGCCCGTCGCTGTTCGCCTTTCGCGTTCCCGTTCCGTCCTCGTGCAGCGCCGCTTGGCCGCAGGAGCAAACGTGGATAACATCATCAAAAAGCAATTTGCGCGGGAACCCTGTCCCGCGTGGCTGCGTTCATTGGGCGGTGCGGAGTCGCAAGGCTTTCCATCAATGACGTGCGTCGTGAGACCAGTCCATGCGGACGCTCGCGCCGCCGGAGCAATGAGGAGTTCCTGATGAAGAAGAATGCGTTTCTGGCGGCGAGCGGGGCAGCAGCCATAGCCGCCGTACTGGCTATCGCTGGTCCTGCCAATGCGGCTGGCGTGAAAATCGGCGTGCTGACCTGCCATGTGAGCAGCGGATGGGGATTCATTTTTGGATCTTCCAAAGACCTGCGCTGTAATTTTGCCGGTGGCCGCTATGGCGAGCGCTATGTGGGCTCGGTATCAAAGTTCGGTGTCGACATCGGCTACACGTCTGGCGGCGTCCTGATCTGGGACGTGTTCGCACCGACTTCGGGCTACCATCGTGGCGCGCTGGCTGGCGGCTACGCCGGCGCCACGGCGAGCGCAACCGTGGGCGTTGGCGCCGGCGCCAACGTTCTGGTGGGCGGTTCAGGCCGTTCCATCGCGCTGCAGCCTATCAGCATCGAAGGAAATTCCGGGCTGAATGTCGCGGCGGGCATTGGCTCGATCACGCTGCGATATATCGGGCCAGAAGGGCCGATGGGCCCGCCCCCCGGCGCCATGCAGGGACCGCCCCCGCCTCCGCCGGGCCAGTAGTTATCTGGACCTGCAACGAAAGCCCGTCGCGTCGCGGCGGGCTTTCGCGTGTCCGGTGAACGGCAACGCTGCGCGTATCGACCTGTCAGCTGCGTCATGCAATATGCGCTCGCGCTGTACAGGTGAACCGTATGCCCAATCCGCCGCCCATCAGGAAAGCCGTTTTGCCGGTTGCCGGAATGGGGACCCGGTTTCTTCCGGCTACCAAAGCCGTGCCAAAGGAAATGCTGCCCGTCGTCGACAAGCCCGTTGTGCAATATGCGGTCGAGGAAGCCAGGGAAGCCGGCATCGAACAGTTCATCTTCGTCACCGGGCGCGGCAAGCATGTCATCGAGGATCATTTCGATCACGCATATGAACTCGAAATGCTTCTCAGCTCGCGTGACAAGATGGCAGAACTCAACAGCCTTCTCGAAGACCTTCCGATCACCGGTTCGGTCAGCTTCACGCGCCAGCAAAAGCCGCTGGGACTTGGCCATGCCGTCTGGTCGGCCCGGCATTTCGTCGGTGGCGAGCCCTTTGCCGTGCTGCTCCCCGACGACCTGCTCGTAGGAAAACCGGGCGGCATGGCGCGGATGATTGAAGCCTACCATTCGGTTGGCGGCGGCATGATTGTTGCCGCGGAGGAAAAGCCGCTCGAGGAGACAAAACGCTACGGCGTGATCGAACCGGGGCGAATGGCTGGCGACGTGGTGGAAGTCAGGAGCGTAGTCGAAAAACCGAAACCCGAAGAGGCGCCGTCGCGGCTTTGTATCATCGGCCGGTACATTCTTCCGCCGGAAATCTTTGCGGAATTGGACAGGCAGGAACGCGGTGCGGCGAACGAGATCCAGCTTACCGATTCCATGGCGAGGCTGATAGGACGTATTCCGTTTCACGCGGTGCGCACGGGCTGCGCGCGCTTCGATTGCGGCGACAAGGTCGGTTTTCTGCACGCAAATATCGCGGTCGGCCTTACGCGTCCGGATATCGCGCCGGCCCTGCGGACCATTCTGAAAGAAGTCGATAAGTAACACGGGACGCTTGCACGGAATGGTGCGCATACGGAATATCTGAACACAAATCCCGGTTGGCCGCGCCCGGCGGACATGCCATGGTCGCATAAAAATGATCTGTCGGAGGAAAATGGTGTCGAAACGGGCGTCGCTGGCGATCGCAGTTTTGGCAGTCCTGCTGCCCTCGGCGGCATTGGCGGATGACGATCTGCAGTTTTCGGGGACCCTGGGCGCCGGCGATGCCTATTACGACTCGCCGAACCTGCATATCGGCGACTGGAACGCGAACGGATCGGTCCTTCTTGCGATCGACAATCCGGGATTTAACCTGCAGGGAAATTTCACCAACGACAATCTCAGCGCTTCCGCGCATGGCGGGGATTTCTGGAGCTTCGGCGGCGATGCGTTCTGGCGTGACTATGCGGGCGCGATCGGCATCGATGTCGATACGCATGCGATCTCGAATTACATAAAGAACGGTAGCGGTGCGGATTTCGACAATTTCGGCGCGTTCGGGCAATGGTATGTTGCCCCGGTCGCCACACTGGAATTCAAGGGCGGCTGGCTTTCGCAGCACTACGAGGGACCATATGGTGGCGTTGCTGCGGTCGCCTATCCGCTGGACTCGGTGGCGCTGACACTCGGCGCCGACTACGCCAAAGCCGATCATCTTCAGCCGGAACTGAAGGACATCGGCCTTTCCGCCGAATGGCTTCCATTAACGGAATTTCCCGTATCGATCGGCTTCAGCTATACACGGGCGGAAATCGACCGCCTGCCTGTTCCACCGGACCCCGATTCCGACCGATCCATCGACATCTATATGGCCTCGGTGAAGGTTTATTTCGGCGCGGGCGGCGCCGGTAATACGCTGCGCGATTACCAGCGCATTGGCCCGGTGAATTATGACAGCGCTCCACCGGCCATCATCGAATTCGGTTACTGACTGGCAAAATCCTCTGCGGAACCAATGGGATGGCCAGAAGTGGCCTGCCCGGTGAGCTTGGCCCGCGACTTGCGTCGGCGTCCTTGCCGCATTCGAAAAGTTCCATTTCGGGGAGCCAAGCCCCGTTTCGAAGGTTTCCTATCCCAATCGTAGGGGAAATCCATGCACCCGATGCGAACATTGATTCGGCGAATTGGCGGAGCCAGCCTGTTGTTGGCCTCTACCCTCGTGGGTTGGGCAGTCGGAGCCCCCGTCGCCTTGGGTTCTGAGGAAGGCAGCTCGGGTTCTTCCGCCTATACTGTCCGCTATGACCATTGGACCGAGGCCGATGAACGCGACTTTGGCGAATTCGTTCAGGCCATTGGCGATTCGGGATGCCCTACCGTCGACGCCTGCCTAAAGGGGCCCTGGAATCCATTCCGCGCATCCGATTCGCCGGACGTTCACTTTTATTCCGACTGCGCCCAGTTTCCTTACGTGCTTCGCGCCTACTTTGCCTGGAAGCGCGGGCTGCCCTTCTCTTATGAAAGCGGTGTGGCTGTGCGCGGCGGCGGTGCCGATCCGCGCTATTCGCCGGATGGAAATGTCGTCACAGCGAGAACCGACGTGCGCACGGGAAGCACTTCGGGTTATCAACTGCTGAACGAACTGCAACGCTCCATCTCGACCGCGTCGTATCGGATGCATCCCGACATCGACACTCCGAATCCGCCTGATTTCTATTCGCCGCAGCTATCTGCAAAATCCATCCGGCCTGGCACTGTGATTTACGATCCCAACGGTCATGCCGCGATCGTCACCCGCGTGGAGTCGGACGGGCGCATCGCCTTCATCGATTCGCATCCGGACAACACCGTCACGCACGAATATTACGATTTGCGTTTTGTCCGCTCGCGACCGGGCGTAGGCGCAGGGTTCAAAGACTGGCGACCCATCCGGCTCGTCGGTTACACGCAAGGTTCCGACGGCGCGCTGATGGGCGGACATTACGAACTCGCCCGCAACAGCGAGATTTCCGATTTCTCGGACGAACAATATTACGGCAACGGCCAACGTCCCGACGATGACGACTGGGCCAATGGCACCTTCAGCCTGAATGGCGAGACACTGGACTATTACGATTATGTGCGCGCGAAGGTCGCAGGCGGAAAGCTTGAATTCGATCCGGTTAAGGAAATCGGCGAGATGGTCGATTCCAACTGCGCCGATCTGCATTATCGGGTGCAGGCCGTCGACATCGCGATTGCCGCGGGCATCCAGAATCGCCCCGAACCTGACCGCCTGCCTCGCAACATCTATGGCACAAGCGGCGATTGGGAAACCTATTCGACGCCATCGCGCGACGCGCGACTCAAGACGGCATTCGGCGAACTCCGCAATAAGGCGCAGCGATTCGTGATGATGTATCAGCAAGGAGATACCAAACATCTGCTCTACACCGGCAGCGATCTCGTCGACGATATGATCGCCGCATACGACCGCGAGGCGGGTAAATGTTCGCTGACCTACACACGCACAAACGGAACGCCCGTCACACTTTCCTATGAGGATGCGCGCAAGCGGTTGTTCCTGATGTCGTTCGATCCCTATCAATGCATTGAGCGCCGCTGGGGAGCGACGGATCCCGACGAGCTTTCAAGCTGCGCCGACGGAGATGTCAAGCGAGCCTGGTATGCGGCCGAACAGGATCTGCGCAACCAGATCGACCGCACTTACGACGCGCGAATGGATTTCGCACTGGCCGATCTGCAGACGCCCGGCCCGGGAAAGGGCGTGCCGGTCCCGCCGGATACCGATGCACGGGCTTATCTTCTGTCTATGCGGGGTGTCGTGGCGCCTCAGCGACCTGCCGTCGCCGTGACGGCAACCACTCCTGCCGAAGCCGAAACACAGCCGGTCGCGGCGGCGCCGGATCTCAGCGGATGGCGCGCCCGCCGCGAAGCGCGATTCGCGCAATGGCAGTCGGCGCACGGCAGCGGAATGACGGAAACGGCCGCCCTCAATATGCAAAATCTCCCAGCTCAAGACGCAGACAGTCCTGCTCGCGGCGATCCGCCGGCGACCGGGGCGATCTCCAATGCGGGCGTTTGGGACTTCCCGGAAGGGCCCGAGATGATGGTGATTCCAGCCGGCAGTTTCATCATGGGATCGCCACCGGACGAGCGTGGGCGCAAGCCGGGCGAAGGGCCGCAGCATCGCGTCGATCTGCGGCGCTCCTTCGCCATGAGTCGCGATCTCATCACCTTCAATGAATGGGAAGCCTGCGCCGAGGATGGTGGTTGCCGACACTATTTCCCTTCGGACCAGCATTGGGGGCGCGACAACAGGCCAGTGATCAATGTCAGCTGGAATGACGCGCAGGATTACGTCACCTGGCTCAGCGCCAAGACCGGCAGAACCTATCGCCTGCCGACGGAGGCCGAATGGGAATATGCGGCTCGCGCCGGCACAACCACGCCCTATTATCAGGGCTACGAACTGAACACGGACGAAGCGAATTACGACGGCGTCGACTATCCGCAGGATGGTTCGCCTGGCATCTATCGCCAGATGACGACGCCTGTGGGCTCCTTTGCACCGAACGGCTTCGGGCTGACCGACATGGAGGGCAATGTCTGGGAGTGGACTGAAGATTGCTGGAACCCGGACCATCGGGGTGCCCCATCCGATGGATCGGCGCGGAAATCCGGCGATTGCAACCGCAAAGTCGTGCGCGCCGGTGCGTTCAACAATACACCCGCCTATGCTCGAAGTGCATTCCGGTTCTGGGAGGTAGGCGAGCTCCGATCCGCGTTTATCGGCTTCCGCGTCGTGCGCGAACTCTGAAAACGAAAGAGGCGCGGAATAAACCCGCGCCTCGTCGTAAAATCAGTCTGATTCGCTTAGTGACCCGTCGTGGTGGTCGTGCTGCTGCTGCTGCTCGTGACCGCGACTAGGATGCCCGCCAGAACCGCCGCCGCTCCGATACCGATCAAAGCCGCATCCGAGAAGAACGGCGCACCGCCGCCAGCTGCCGGCGCGGGCGGAAGCGCGCCCGCCGCCTGACCATTATCGTTGTTCGAAGACGGGGCTGCCGGTGCTGGCGCTTCGGAAGCCGCCCCACCCGATGTTGCTCCTCCGGACGTAGCTCCGCCCGAGCTGGCTCCGCCGCTCTCGCCCTGAGCGAAAGCACTCGCAGTCGCCGAAAAGAGCAGAGCTCCACCGGCCAAAATCGACAACAACTTCCGCTGCATGACAGTTCTCCCGCAAAATGACGTAACGGCTGAGTCAGCTTAGCTTTGGCAAACGTCCGATGTCAACCTTAGACCCGTCTTCCGGTTCCTCGGGTTGGCATGATTTCATGCCGCCCAGGTCCCTAACGCTTCATTATCAGGGAACGATTCCGACCGATTTCAAGTAAGCCACGATTTCGTGCGCAAGTTCCGCCGGTTCGGCATCGACGGTTTGAACCGTTATCTCCGCCGTGTCGGGCATCTCATAGGGGCTGTCGATGCCGGTGAAGTGCTTGATTTCGCCGTGTTTTGCCTTCTGGTAGAGGCCCTTGGGATCCCGGTCCATGCAGACCTCGATCGGCGTATCCACGAAAATTTCGATGAATTCGCCCGCATTCAGCATGTCGCGCGCCATACGGCGCTCTGACCGGAAAGGCGAAATAAAGGATACCAGCACAATCAGGCCAGCATCGACGAAAAGCTTGGCTGCCTCGGCTACGCGGCGGATGTTTTCCACGCGGTCCGCGTCGGTGAAGCCGAGATCGCGATTGAGGCCGTGGCGCACATTGTCGCCGTCGAGCAGATAGGTGTGCCGCCCTTCGGCATATAGCGTGCGCTCGACGAGATTGGCGATCGTGGATTTGCCAGATCCCGAAAGACCGGTGAACCATAGGACGGCCGGCTTCTGGTTCTTCGCCTCGGCACGGGAGATCTTGTTTACGTCGAGGGCCTGCCAGTGCACGTTGGTGGCACGACGTAGCCCGAAATCGATCATACCGGCGGCGACGGTCGCGTTCGTGAATCGGTCGATCAGAATAAAGCCGCCGGTGTCGCGATTATCGCTATAGGGATCGAACGCAGTGGCTTGGGCCGCGGAAAAATTGCAGTAGCCGACCTCGTTGAGCGCCAACGTTTTGGCGGCCAGCTGCTCGAGTGTATTTACGTCCACCTTGTGCTTGAGTTCCGTCACCGAAGCAGGAACCGTGCGGGTGCCGACCTTCACCAGATACTGGCGACCAGGCAGGAGTTCGTCCTCGGCCATCCAGAGGATATGGGCCGCAAACTGGTCGGACACCTCCGGTCGCGCCGACGCGTCGCAAAGCAGATCGCCGCGCGAGACATCAATTTCGCGATCGAGCGTAATCGTAACGGCTTCGCCGGCTTGGGCTTCGTCGAGGTCGCCATCCATGGTCACGATCCGCGACACGCAAGCCAGCCGGCCGGATTGCGCGACGACAACCCGGTCGCCGGGACGGACACAGCCGCTGGCCACGGTGCCCGAAAAACCGCGAAAATCCAGATTGGGCCGATTTACCCATTGCACGCACATACGGAAGGGCTTCGCCGCAAGCTCCGTTTCGACATCCACCAGTTCGAGATGTTCGAGCAGCGCAGGGCCCTTGTACCAGCCCATGTTGCCGCTCCTTACGATGACGTTGTCCCCGAACCGCGCGGAAATCGGAATCGAAACAAGACTCGCGAAGTTCAGCTTTTGTGCAAATTCGGTAAATTCCGCCACGATGCCTTCAAAGACCGCCTGCGAAAAATCGACCAGATCGATCTTGTTGACGGCGAGGACGACATGTCGAATTCCAAGAAGGGAAGCGATATAGGAATGACGCCGCGTCTGGGTCAGGACGCCCTTCCGTGCATCGATCAAAATAACGGCGAGCTCGGAATTCGACGCTCCCGTCGCCATGTTGCGCGTGTACTGCTCGTGTCCCGGCGTGTCGGCAACGATAAATTTGCGGCGATCCGTCGCGAAGAACCTGTAGGCTACGTCGATCGTGATCCCTTGTTCGCGCTCCGCCTCCAGCCCGTCGACGAGCAGGGCAAAATCGATATCGCCGCCAGTCGTGCCGTGTTTCTTGGAGTCCTTCTTGAGGGCTGCGAGGTGATCTTCGAAAAGCAGCTTGGAGTCATACAAAAGCCGACCGATGAGCGTTGACTTGCCGTCGTCAACGCTCCCGCACGTGAGGAACCGTAACAGCGATTTGCGTTCCTGCTCCGCGAGATAGGCCGCGAGCGCGCCGGTAGGGCCAGTCATCAGAAATACCCCTCGCGCTTCTTCTTCTCCATCGAAGCATTTTCGTCGTGGTCGATGACTCGGCCCTCCCGCTCCGATGTACGCGCAGTAAGCATCTCGGTCACGATGGCCTCGATCGTATCGGCCGGGGATTCGATCGCACCGGTAAGCGGATAACAGCCAAGCGTGCGGAAACGGACAAGCCGCATTTCCGGTTCTTCTCCGGGTGCGAGCTTCATGCGGTCGTCGTCGACCATAATGAGCGCGCCGTCCCGCTCGACCACAGGCCTCCGCTTTGCGAAATAAAGCGGCACTATGGGAATGTTTTCCACCATGATGTATTGCCAAATATCCAGTTCCGTCCAATTCGACAGCGGAAAGACACGAATGGATTCCTTCGGCCGCACGCGGGTGTTGTAGACGCGCCAGAGTTCGGGCCGCTGGTTCTTTGGGTCCCAGGCATGCTGTGCCGTCCGGAAGGAGAATATGCGTTCTTTCGCGCGCGATTTCTCTTCGTCGCGCCTGGCGCCGCCGAACGCTGCATCGAAGCCGTACTTGTCGAGCGCCTGTTTCAGGGACTCCGTCTTCATAACCTGGGTATGAAGGGCCGATCCGGAATCAAACGGATTGATGTTCCGCCGCACGCCATCCTCGTTGATGTGCACCAGCAGCTTCAACTCAAGACGTCTTGCGGTCTCGTCCCGGAACTCGATCATCTCCCGAAACTTCCAGGTCGTGTCCACGTGCAGAAGCGGAAATGGCGGCCGCGACGGGTAAAACGCTTTCAACGCGAGATGCAGCATGACCGAGGAGTCTTTGCCGATCGAATAAAGCATCACCGGATTGCGGAATTCGGCGGCAACCTCCCGGATGATGAAAATGCTCTCGGCCTCAAGCCGCTTGAGATGGTTTACGCGGCTCGGCAATTCGAGAGTATGCGCCAGTTCCACCACACGCCCCAATTTTTGATACGGCCCGGCAGTCGTGCCGACCACAGCCCGATGCCCCACCTTTCCTCATAGCGGCGCCCGACGCGCGTCGCAAGCAAGTCAGACCGTTCCTGCGACTAACCCTGCGCCGGAGCGCGGGGGGTGCCGCCCGAACTAGCAAAAAATCATGCGGTTTTAGGAAAACCGCGTTTCGATCCGCCGGCCTACTCCGCCCGAATGGGCGATCCTTTCGGCTCCGCTTCCTCCGCCAATACGAGATCTTCCGCTATTTCGCGCTTTCTCCCCCGTCGCGCCTTCTGAACGGTGCTTTTCTGAATACGCCGGCGCAATCGAGGATATTTGCGCAGCAACATTGCGACGTCCTGATTGGAAAGTGCCAAAAGCCGCATCGGTGTATGCGCGAAAATGGTGGACTCATGTGCGGTGCCGTTGAGTACGGCGTCCGCCGCGATAACCTCGCCCGGTCCCAACGTGGAGTTGCCGGTCCCTCCCCGTCCCCTTCCCTGCCCGGTCTCTTTGGCCAAGCCGGATACCACGAAATACATCGCAGTCGGTGTCTCACCGGCAACCACGATCGGGACGTGCGGTGCGACCATGTGCGAACGGAGGGCTGCCATGACCTCGCTCATCACCTCGATATCCAGGCCCGCAAACAGCGGAATCCGCGCAAGCATGCTCGAAGTAACCACGAAATCGCGGCGATGGATCTCCGTAACGAATGCCGAAGCTATGATGCCGACAGGCAGGGCGAATATGCCCAGTCCCATGATGGCAGTGATGCTTGCAAGCAGGCGCCCGCCGGCCGTGATCGGATAAGTATCTCCGTATCCGACCGTGGTGAGGGTGATGATCGCCCAGTACATGCAGCTCGGCAGATTTCCGAATACATGCGGCTGCACGGTTCCTTCGATGATGTACATGCCCTCGGCACAAATGCTCATGATGCAAATAAGCAGCAAGAGCGTGCCGAACAGGGCGCGCCGTTCGAGCGACAGAACGTGAATGAGGGTCGCCACCGCCGGCGAATACCGGGCGATCTTCAGCAGACGGAACAGCCGGAAAAGCCGAAGGATGCGCAGATCGACGAACGGCATGAATAGCGCCACATAGGCCGGTGCCACCGCCAGAAAATCGATGAGCATGTAGGGCTGAACGAGGTACCGCAGCCGATCGACCACGGGGCGCGCGGCGTAACGCGGATCCTCCGGGACCGTCCATACTCGCAGCAAATATTCCACGGTAAAGATTGCGACGGACACATATTCGAAGATCAGAAAATCGTGACCGTAAGCGACCGCGAAGCTCGGCACGCTGTCCAAACTTACGGCAAGCGCATTACCGACGATGAGAATGATCAGGAATATCTCGAAGGCCAAGCCCAGCGGCCCCGAACTGCGGCCTGCCTCCATGACGAGATGTACCTTGCAGCGCAGGCTCCGCAGCGCTCTGTCGCCGCGCGCAGCTGCACCAGCCTGCTCCAATCGTCGCTTCTGGCGGGCTTCGCGGGCCTCCCATGAGGGAATAGACGATTCTGCGCCTTCCGGAGCGCGATTCAACCTTCAGACCTCTGGAGGTGATGATAAATAGCCCCGGCATAGAATGCCACGATGAAAACAAGCGCCGCAAAATCGAGCGGGTTGTTGACAAAACGCTGATAGAAGACGCCAACAGCGTAAACAAGAATGCTGATCGCCGCTACCACAAGCCCCAACAGAAGATAACGGTTCCAGACGCCACGTATCATTCTCTTACCTCTCGCCCAACATCCTGAATTCCAACGATATCAGGCTCACTTGGCAAGCTTTTTCTCGAGCGCTACCACATTTCCTGCTGCTACGGGTGCAGCCTCAACCGGTTCGCCAGCCGAAGCAAGCCCGTCCGCGAGCAGGAATCCACAAAAGACAATCGACGCAACCGTCAGTCCGAGAAATGACAGTTCGGGCGATATGGTAGCCATCAGCGAAGTCAGCCCCACAACTCCGACGTATACAAGCATGGCCCCACGCTCGCCGAGCCGAGCCGCCAGCCGGTAATGAAAATGTTCACGGTCGGGCTGAAATGGAGAACGGCCCTTGCGAAGTCGCAATACGATGAGGCGAAGGCAATCGATAACGGGAACGTAAAACCAGACCAATGCCGTCTCGAGATGAAGCCGGCCGCTGTTGTGGCAGCGAACGGCGAGCAGACCGACTACGAACGAGACCGCAAAGGCTCCGCAGTCACCGAGGAAAAGTCGGCCGCGCAGATTATAGAGGAGCGCGACGAGCGAGGCGGCCCCAATGACGGATGCCGCGGCCGAAACGTCCGCCTCTCCCAAAAACGCAAGACATATCGACCAAATGCAGACGAAGGCGAGCACAAGACCGTTCAGCCCATCCGTCATGTTGACGGCGCTCGAAAATCCGGCAAGCGCAAGAACGGTTAACACCGGCAGCAGAAAGGGGGGTGTCGGCAGCCAGCCCCCGTCCGCAAAATGCAAGCGGTTCGCGACAAGCTCCGGATCAAGACGGAGAGCGACCGCCGCGAAGATCGCCAGCAACAGCAGCCGCCCCCCGGCAGAGATTCCCTGTTGATCATCCATGAACCCGAGAATGGCCACGCCGCTGCCACAAAGGAGTATGGTCAGGTAGAATCCGATGGAGTTGGGCTGACCCCATACGATTTCCGCGAATGCCCATGCGGCCAACGGCGCCATGACCGCAATGCCGCCGACCATCGGCGTCGGCCCGGCATGATTCTTCCGTTCCGAGTCGGGGTAGTCGATAACGCCGAGCCACTCGCCCACCGGCGAGGCAAAAATGCAGATTGCCACCGTGAGAACGATGGGCAGATAGTCAAGCAGCATCGACGCGCCCCTTTCCCCAAATGTACTGCGGCGAAAGCGGACTGGATATTCGAGACGCGACTAACCGCTTGACCATATGTAGATTTTCCCGCTCGATAATGCAGAATAGTGCTGCGCGAACCCAAAAGCCATACTTCACGTGGGTTTGCGACCCGTATACGGTCCATATTGCCACGCCGGGGCAGTTCGCAGGCAGCCGCCGAAGAATGGCATTTGTAGCCGGGCTGCGAGACCGGCTGAAAAAGCAAAGGGTCCGAGACGCTTAATGGGGCGGTTGCAGGAAGACTGGCGCACGCTCGGCCGCCTGGTGCGAAAAGCGCGCCTGCGTCTCAGGGAAGCGCCAGGAACGCGCAACAAACTGAGCGAGGCGGCACAAATCGTCAGGAAAGCGCGGGAAAAGCTCCTCCGGCGGCTTAAGCGTGCCTATCTTCCTCAGAATGTGCAACTATCGCATACTCGCCAGTCGGGGCTTGCGGCACAACGCGAAACCTTGTCTGCGCTGCTTACGGACAACCAACGCCCCGTATGCATGTCTGTCGGCGGGGGGGCGATCGCCGTGTCGGTTGAGGGTTCGACCATACCGAGCGTCCAGTTGCGCGACGCTTCTGCAAACCTTCACGGCGCCATCGTTCTGGACCGGCATTCGACGACCTCCGGTCCCCACGGGACGGCGATTACGCGCCTGTTGATTCAGTCCCCAGCCGAGCTTCTGGATGGCCCGGCACCCGCTGTCGATCTCGTCCTGCGAACGCCGGACGAACAGGTCGTTTTTGAAGGCGTCTCTCTTGAAACTTCGACATCGACGCGCATCAAGGATTTCCGTTTCGAAAACAGCTGCGTGTTGTTCTCGGGCGAACACGGCGCCGCCGGCTCCACGACGGTATCGCTTGGTCTGTTCGTAGATGGCGAACTCAGCGCCTCTTGTGAACTGTCCGCGGAAGATCCGAGTTTCTCCGCAGCCATGATTCTCGATCATGCGCATCTCGACGGGCGCGCGCATCTGCTGGAACTGCGCGAAACGGCGCGGATGAACATTCTAGCGACTCTTTACCAGATACTTCCGTTGCATATCACGCCATGGCAGGCTCTGCAGTCTTTCGCCCGCCCGCCGCTCGACGGAACGCTCGCGCAACAGGCACGCCATCATTTTCATTCCTATCGTCTGTGGTTCGACCGTCTGCGGGAGACGGGGCCGGAAGCTGTTCCGCCGCTGGATATGCTTTACGCGGAAATTCAGCAGGGATTTCGAAAGCGGCCTACATATCCGAAAATTTCATTCCCGAGGCCGGAAAATCCCACGGTTTCCGTCATCATTCCCGTACATAACAAATTTGAAGTCACCTATTACTGCCTGTGTGCCCTCCTGTTTGCTTACAATGAAACGTCGTTCGAAGTTATCGTCGTCGATGACGGCTCTTCGGACGAAACCACCCGGTTCCCCGAATATGTCGACGGCATTGAACTGTTGCGCCGGAGGATGCCGCAAGGTTTCGTCCAGGCCTGTAACGACGGCGCGGCAAGTGCGCGTGGCGAATTCGTGGCGCTGCTGAACAACGACACCGAGGTCACGGCGCGCTGGCTCGATGAACTGGTTTCGGTATTCCGGAATTTCGACCGCGTCGGACTTGCCGGATCGAAGCTTGTTTATCCTGACGGCCGCCTCCAGGAAGCCGGCGGCATAGTCTGGGGATCGGGCAATCCGTGGAATGTCGGCCGCCTCGGCAATGCAGACGACCCGCGCTACAATTACCTGCGCAAGGCCGACTATGTCTCGGGCGCCGCCCTGATGATACCCCGCGAGCTGTGGCGCGAGGTCGGCGGTTTCAGCAGCGAATTCGCGCCCGCCTATTTCGAGGACACCGATCTCGCGATGAAAGTGCGTGAGCGTGGGTGCTTTGTCGTCTATGTGCCGTCCTCGACCGTTTATCACTTCGAAGGCCAGTCCGCGGGAACCAGCACTGCCGCCGGCATGAAAGCCTTTCAGGAAGTGAACCGGCCCAAATTCCGCAGGAAATGGGCGGAGGCCTACCGCAATTACGGCAGAGAGGGTGAGGCGCTCGATCGGGAAAAGGACCGCGACGTAGCGTTTCGAGTCCTGTTCATCGATCACCAGTTTCCGTTCGTGGACCTCGATGCCGGCAGCTATGCCGCATTCCAAGAGGTGCGCCTGCTGCAATCGCTGGGCGCCAAAGTAACATTCCTCCCGCGAAACCTGGCCTGGATGGACAGGCACACGACTGCGCTGCAGCGAATCGGCGTCGAATGCCTGTATGCCCCCTATGTCATGAACTTCCTTCAATATGTCCGCGAGCACGCATCCGAGTATGATCTCGTTTTCGTCACGCGCTACAAGATCGCCGAACAGGTTATTCCGATCGTTCGCGCGGGCTCACCGAAGACAAAGATCGCATTCAACCTGGCGGATCTGCATTTTCTGCGCGAACTGCGCGAAGCGGCTGCAAAATCACCAGGCTACTCTCGTGCGCGCGCCGAGGAGACACGGCGGGCAGAGCTCTCGGCCGTCAGAGCAAGCGACATCACATTCAGTTATTCCGATGTCGAGTTGGGAATTCTGAAGCGGTACGTACCGCCCGGAACGAAACTGGCAAGGATGCCCTGGGTTGTCGACTGCCGCAGCCGAGCGGCCCCGTTTTCATCAACGCGCAATATTCTGTTCCTTGGAGGTTTCGGCCATCCCCCAAATGCGCAAGCGGTGAAATTCTTTGCCGGCGAGGTGATGCCGCTCGTACGCGCGCACCTCCCCGACGCCGTGTTCAATGTCATAGGCAGTGGCGCGCGCGCGCGGATTCCAGAACTTATGTCCGATTATGTACGCATACTTGGCTACGTGCCCAGCATCACCGATCATCTGGACCGGACCCGTGTCTTCGTGGCGCCCCTGCTGGCGGGCGCCGGGCTTAAGGGAAAGGTTCTCGATGCCATTTCGCATGGTGTGCCTTGCGTGCTTTCGCCCATTGCCGTCGAAGGAACGGGCCTCACGCACGGGTTGGACTGCCTGATTGCTGATTCAAGAGAGGCATGGGCCGAGTGGGTCGTTCGGCTGTATACGGACGAAGAATTGTGGAACCAGATCAGCGCCAGCGCGGCCCGGCTGGCGCGAACCAACTATTCGTTTGCCGGCGGTGCCGCGGCTCTCGGAAAAGAATTGGAGCGTCTCGAACTTTCGGTCCGCAGGGACTGGGGCCTCGCCTATCGGTTTACGCGACCCGAACGTTACGGAAGCTGAAGGAAAGCAGCAGCGGTGCCGGCTTCATTTGCAATGAGATCAACTCGCAGGGCTTGATATGGAAATCGATGAACTGGCTCGTATCGTGAGTGACAGGAGCGGCATAGAAGCAGCGGCCGCGCAAAAGGTTCTCGAAGCGTTGTTCGCGACCCTGGGAGAAGAATTGGCGAAGGACGAGAAGGTTGAAGTGCCCGGTCTCGGTACCTTTGTCCGGAAGCGCGGCAAGGAATCCGGCGACAAGGCAAAGACGCTCTTCAGATCATGGCGCGGCAAAACCGCCGGGAAGAGGAAGGGCAAGACGGTCAGGAGCTTCAGGAAAGCCAGGAAAAAGATGCCGAAGAAGGCAAAAGGACGCTCTCCCTGAACAGGTTCCGGCAAGGACGGGTGGGCCAGACAAAACCCTTTCCCCCGGGTCTGTCGCACCGGCATCCGAGGCGGGGCGCGTCGTCGTATTGCACTATCATCTTTTCAAGAATGCCGGGACATCCATCGACGAAATCCTGCGCCGGAACTTCGGCGCACAATGGGCGGCGCAGGAATTTGTTGTCAGCCGCCGCGACAATCCAAATGCCGTAGCGGAGTTTATCCGGAGCAATTCTCATCTCCAGGCGATCTCATCCCACACCGCGCTCCTGCCGGTTCCTCAAATCGAAGGGGTGAAGGTATTTCCGATTATTTTCATACGTCACCCTGTCGACCGTCTGCGATCTGCTTACGAATTCGAGCGACGGCAGAACGCAGATACCTCGGGCGCCCGCCTGGCCAAGACTCACGATTTTGCCGGTTATCTGCGCGAACTGTTGCGCAACCCGCGTCACCGGCAGATTCGGAGTTTTCAAACTTATCGGCTGTCCCAAAATATCTCGGCGAGAAAAGGGACCGAGCTTCAGCGCGCGATCGAATCCGCAAATGAATTACCGTTTGTCGGCTTGGTCGAGCAATTCGACGAATCTCTCGACGAACTTGAAACGCGTCTCCGTGTGCAGATTCCCAGATTCCAAGCATACTCCGTTCATCGGAACGCTGCGCATGTGCGCCACGACTCTCTTTCAGAACGCCTCGCGGCCGTCGAAGCTTTGCTGGGGAAAGAACTCTACAGCGAGGTTTGCGCCGCCAACGCAGACGATCTTGCAATATACGAGCTGGTGAGCAAAAGGCTGCGAGGGCGTATCAAGTGTCTATCGCAGTAGAAACGCGCCGTACTGCCGGTGCCGAGAAAAACATAAATCGTCCGGCCATCGGCGAGCGTAACTATCCAGCCTTTCGTCCGATCCAAATGCAGCGCGACATTTCCCGCCTGTAATTCTCCGGCCACACTTCCAGTACGCGTTGCAAATCTGTTATGCTGCAAGACTCCGCTATCGATCGAATAACTCCTTCGCCGAGCGCCCAGAAATTCGAGCGGTCGCCAGCAAAGCCCCGAATCCATTTGCAGACTGCGGGATCAGGACTTGCGCGATAGCAGATTGTTTCCAGTGCAAACCAACCCCGCCTCTTCAGCGAGCGCAAGCTTCGCTCGAGCGCGCGAACGGGATTCGCGAGATGGTACAGCGTGCCCAGATGCAGAATGATGTCGAAAGCGTTCGCCCGTTCGAAATCTTCGGCGCTGGCGATAACAAACTCGACGCTGAGATTCATCATCGTTGCCAATTCGTCGGCAACCTTCTTGTGCTTCCGCGAGACGTCAATTCCGGTGACCCGAGCGCCGAAGTTCTGCCCCAGAAACAGGCTGTTATAACCTGCGTTGAACCCGATATCGAGAATGCTTGCCCCCGCAAAGGTCTCAAGGGGGATATGTTGCATCAGGATTCGCAGCTTGTTAAGCGGCGACGCGTTAAACGGCTCGAACGTGGCGACGTCGCTCGCCTTGGGACCGCTGTCGAACTTGAGCTCCATCCGCCAGGGCTCGTGACGCTTCAGGAACGCCAGCGCGACATCCCGTTGCACGCCGCGAACAACCCATTCGCCGGGCAGTCCTGCGGAAGCCGGCCCCGCGAATACCTCTGAAGTCATGACTCGTGCGATCCGCAACAATACCCGGCGTTAATGTTCGACACCACCCTGTTTTTCGTCTCCGTCCTATCGCATCCGGTGCCCGTTGGCCACCTGGCGCACAGATTGGTCCAGTTCCCGGTCCGAGATAAACAGCCTTGGTCGGCCTCTTACAACGTTACGCCGCAACGGCATATCCTAATGTGCCAACCCGAAAGTGATCGTCATCCTGCCTCAAAGGCATCCTGTTCTGCCTCGGCGCATTGCGTGGATTTCCATCCCACGCTTCGAATGCCCGGCAAGCAGCTTGACCGCACCCTCCCGGTTTGGCTGCCTGCCAAGGACCGGTTATAGGACAGACGCCGATTGCAGCGGAGCCGAAAGCGACAGCAAACTGGTCCGAGGTGCGATGAAGCTGAGCCATCTGACTATTCGTTTGCGGAAGAGCGCCAATCCCTGTAGATGCGTCCAACATAACCGAGATGATCGACCAGTGCTTTCTTCATATTGGAACGGAAAAAACCGGAACCACTTCGGTTCAGGAATTTCTCGCGACCAACCGCGAACGGTTGCTGAAGCACCGGTACCTGTACCCCAAATCTCCCGGCGCCGTTAATCATCTCGGACTCACCTGCTATGCACAGGATAATCATAAATTTGACAGCGTTCGCAGGTCACGTGCGATTCTTTCGCCGGCTGATGTGCTCAATTATCGAATGAAATTGACTGCCGAACTTGACAGCGAGATCGATGCAAGCAGGGCCGGTGCGATCGTATTTTCAAACGAGCATCTTAGCAGCCGACTGACGACGGAAGTCGAGATACGTCGGATCAAGGACCTTTGCGACAGATATGCGAAACGAACGCGCGTCATTGTCTATATTCGGGATCAGGTCGAATTCCTGAAAAGTCGCTACATCGAAGGGGTAAAAGGAGGCGCCACCCGGTCGCTCGCGTTGCCGTTAGGACCGGGATTAATTAGGCTAATGGATTACAAAATCCTGCTCGCTCCGTGGCGCGCGGTTTTCGGTTTCGAGAATATGATCGTCCGCCGATTCGTGACCGAGGATTTCTTTGCAAGTGATTTGTTACAGGATTTCGAGTCACATATCGGAATCCCCGTCGGCACGCTGGAAAAGACGCCGCGTCGCAACTCGGCTCTGAGCAAAGAATGCATCGATTTCCTTCGTCTCTTCAACGAACACGTTTCTCATGCGGCAGGGAACGGACGCAATCCGCTACGCGGCAACGTGGTGGGCCTTCTCGAGCAAATTCAGGGAGGAACACGGTTTCAAGTATCGCCGGATGTCGCCGATTACGTGGAGAGCGTGACCAAGGACTCAAATCAGTTTATCTCTCGCGAATACTTCGATTCCAGATATCAGCCTTTGTTCGAAAGGGCTCGACCTGTCCCCGCCAATCCTCACCCGGACACGAACGACCAGGTGTCCAATATAGTCCGAATCGCCGCCTATCTCTGGACGCAACAGCAGCAGGCGCTGCTCGACTGCCAGCAAATGGTAAAGAATCCTAGGGGCCATCAGACACGATGACATTCTTGCAAACGCCTCCCTCTCCTACATTCCCGGGCAAAGGAGAAACAGGTTGCATCCCGGCTGTCGTTCAGTTCTGGCACGGCACACAGCCGCCGGAAATCGCAGAACTCATGGAAACATGGCGGCAATCGAGCGCCGAGGGGTTCGAATATCTAGATTTTGATGCGGAAACCGCCCGCGACTTCATTCGAATGCATTACGACCAGCGTACCGAAGATGCATTTCTCACCTGCGCCGTTCCTGCGATGAAGGCGGACTTTTTCCGGATCTGTGCTCTGCTGGTCCGGCCAGGGATATATGTGGACGCCGACACGCGACGTAGCGGGGCCCGCTTTCGGCGACAACCACCCGGCGAGTCCTCGGCGTCGCTAATGAAGCTTTACCAGCAACTCGACAGGGGATTGTTATTCCGGCGCGAGGAGCGAATAGCCAACGGGTTCATGATCGTCAAGCGCAAGCGCGACCCACTGCTGCTGGCAATTCTCGGAAAGGCCATTCACAATATCGAAAACCGCACTTCGAACAATGTCTATATGGTAACGGGACCGGGTATTGCCACAAAACTCTTGAACGAATTCGGCGTTGAACACAAATATTTCCGCGGGTTTGAATTTTGGACGCAGGAGGCGCTCCTGCCTTACATGAGATTGGTCGGCGGGCTCCCCTATAAGCAGACCAACGACCACTGGGTGAACGCTCAAAAGATCGGTTCCATTTTTGTTTCCGGACCGCGTTCTCGCAGTTCGTAGGCTCGCGCGAGTATTGGGCAACATGTACATGAGCCTCTTTCCCGGCTTGCCTTCGGCAGCGGAAAAGTCACACCAAAAGCACGCCTCGCTACGCGCAGCCTTCCCAAATGACTGACGGAATACTGATCTCGTGCTGTAACGTCAAACGCCCGTTCGGGAAGTACAGCCTTGTATATTTCAGATTTTCAGATCGGCGATTCTTTTTTGTCGACTGGACCTCTCGGACAGGCTCCGACCACCGGTCCGCAGGCATGACAGGCATTGTCCGCGGCGATGGCTGTTATTACGCCGGTGTCCAGACTGGCCCCGAAAGCAAATTGGCCGTATTTGGGCATGATCTACAATTGGCAGACGTCATCCCGCTTCCCGGAATCCGCGACGTGCATGGACTCCGTATTGCGAATGGCCAGTTGCTTGCCGTTTCAACGGGTACGAATCAGATATTTGCTGTGGATCCGTCCGGGGATCGGTCGCCGTCGATATACTGGGACGCGGCGGCACTCGACGTCTCATGGAATTTGCACCTTAACGATTACATAGAATTTGACGGACGGCGACTGGTTCTCACGCACAGGCCACTTCGCGCCGAAATGACGGGGGCGGGCACCATCTTCGACATCGACAGAAACGCCGTATTCATCGACGGCATGTCCCAGCCGCATACGCTTACTGTTTGTGGTTCGAGATTGCTCGTGTGTGATTCACGAAACTCAAGCGTCATATCGGTCGAAAATGGATCGGCAGCGATTGCATTCCAGCAGCACAAGAGATTCCTCCGCGGGATGACACCATATGATGGAGGCCTTATCGTAGCGGCAAGTGCTTCTCGTGTCTTCTCACGCAGCCTTGGCACGAACAAACGATATGCGAACGAACTCGTCATAGGCGATAAGATGTACATGTCATCATTGTTATTCTTACGGCAGCCTGAATATTCTATCAAGACAATTATTCCGTTCTCAGAGATCTCGCTCGAAATCTATGATATAATCCCGATTGATTTCCCTCCATCGCGCCGCATCCTCGTCGATGACCCAGCCTCGATACGAGCACAGGCCGCCGCCAATAGGATGAATGAATTGGAGCAAATCGTCGACAAGCTTTCCATGAAAGGGAAGGCTTGAAAATTGTCTGCCTTGGCAAATACCGTACGGACGGAACCGAACCAGGCACACCCAAGGCGTGGGTTCGCCGGTCGGACGTCCCTGGAACACGTCTGAACAGAATCTATTGTCCCGCTTGGTCGGAGCGGCAACGTAGCCGTCTTTTGCAATCGGGCCGCGTTATCGGATAAGACAAGTGGTGCGGTGGACGCACCGGAAACTGTTCCGGTCAATCCGAGCGAGATGGCGTGTCGGTGTCGCCCACGTGCGTGCAGAGCCCACTTTGCGTAAATACTTTTCCGGGAGCCTCCTTCTTCAGATGGAAAGCATTTGGCGCACGGCACAAATCGATCCAGCGAATCGGTTACCTTACTGGCCGGAATTCCTCAAGTCGGCGCGCTTGGCCAATGAGTTTTTGGAACCCATGGTCCTCCGGCGCTACCAGTCGGACATATTGAACCAGGGCGGATTTTGCATTGTCTCGCCCTTTTCCGGCGATTTCATCGCCTGTGAGAGTAGCACCAGTTTCTTTCGTGGGCAGACGGCATATTTTTTTCCAGGCTCAAACGCATTCTGGTTACTTGTACAATATGGATCGGTTTCGTTTGGCTATCCACTTACGGAAGTGGTGTTTGAGTCCCGAGGGGAGCCCCAGCGCATTCATTTGTGGAGGCGAAATCATCCTCAGACGAACATTACCGGCTCCGACATTGCGCGCCTCTTTGTGATTGCCAATGAGACCATTGACCGGTCCGGGAAGCCTGGTGCGGCCTTGATAATTGGCCACGAGAACTTCGCTCACCACATCTGGAATGAACTCTCCGCGCTTGAAGTCTGGCTCGCGAGCGCCAGTGACGACGTTGTTGCGCGTACACCCCTAAAGGTAACGTCGGAGCCGCTGGGACCATTGCATGGTTTATTTCCCCGCCTGACGGCCATGCGCGACCGCGGTCGCCGGAAAACACTCCAATCTGTGCCGTTGCGCGTGCGATTGGGTGGACAGCGGGTCACCACGCGTGTTCGCGAGATCTTGCGACGTATAGCCCAGGAACGGCTGGAATTGGGCGTATACAAAAGGTATTTCGACAGGTTCACGAACGGAAATCCGAAAATTTGGATATCGGTGCGTCATGGCTCAAGAACGCCGGATAATCAGGCGGATTTCATTTTTGCCGTGATATCGGCTATATTACAACAATATCCTGACGCCGTTTTTGTCCTGGATGGCTTTTCTTTTCCCGTCGGATTCTTCCACGATCCGAAGACGCTTCCCGTCCGGAAAATCTTCCTTGAACGTGCTTTCATAGACCGTAGGTTCATTTCATCGTTGCGTGAGAGAATCGAAAATGCTTATGGAACGGAGGCTCGTGCGCGCCTGTTCAGCACAGAGGGACTCGACGTTCTCGACGCAATATCGGTAGCCGGCCTTTGCACCTTTTATGTATGTCACGCGGGCACTTTACAGCACAAGATTGGCTGGGTGCACGATATTCCCGGAATCGTCCACACCGCACCCGACGATCATGAATACGCGCTCTGGTGTTCGAATTTTGTGGAAGGTGCCATCCTGCCGGCATTCGTTCCGGCTGATCTTTGCATATCAACTTCTCCTCCGATTCATAAGCAGGACATCCCAAGGAATTATAATTATTTTATAAGGGATGTTGATCTGGCCGCCCAGGCTGTCCTCGATGCCATGAAGCTCGCACCGGAAACATTTCGGCATGGAACCGGACTGCCCTTGCGTATGACGAACCGGCCAGGTGGTGTTACCTAACGTTTAACGAAAAACCTAAGCAAACTTCCGTGGCGGCAATCTTGTTTCCGAGCGTCTCCGGCGAATAATCCCGACCTGCCTAGATCGCTTTTCCTACGGCGATCCTGAAATAAACCCTTTCAGCTGGGCTATCTCTTCAAGATAGGCTATCTTGAGCTTCTGCCTTTCTTCGATAAGCCTGACGAATATCGCCGCATCCAGCAGTGTCTCGTGCGTTCCGGTATCGAACCATGTCATTCCCCGACCAAACCGCTCGACATACAGTTTGCCGCCCGCGAGATATGGTTTCATCAGATCGATGATTTCGTATTCGCCGCGTTTGGAGGGTGCCAGACGTGTGGCGTAGTCCGATACATTGCTGTCGAAAAAATAAATCCCCGTAAGCGCCCAATCGGACCGCGGGACCGCAGGCTTCTCCTCGATTGAGACCGCCTTGCCGTCAGAATCGAATTCCACGACGCCGAACCGCTGCGGATCGCGGACCTGATAGGCGAATACGGTTGCGCCCGTCGTTCGCGATGCCGCTTTTTCGAGCGTCGCGCTCAAACCGGCGCCGTGGAAGATGTTGTCACCCAGAATGAGCGCTGCGGGATCGCCGCCTGTGAATTCGCGCCCGATCACAAAAGCCTGCGCCAGCCCCTCAGGCTTCGGCTGGATCGCGTAGGAAAGTGAAAGACCCCACTGACTGCCGTCACCCAGAAGGCGCACAAAATGCGGCTGGTCGTGCGGCGTGGTAATAATAAGTATTTCGCGTATGCCAGCCAGCATCAGCGTCGAGAGCGGATAATAAATCATCGGCTTGTCATAGACGGGCAAGAGCTGCTTGCTCATGACAAGCGTAAGTGGGTGAAGCCTCGTTCCGGACCCCCCGGCAAGTATAATACCCTTCATGCCACGTCCGCCTTCGCAACTGCTCCGAGACCCAGGCGCGCGCCCCTGTAGGAGTCAATGTTGCGCCACCAATCGGATTGCGCCAGATACCATTGTACGGTTTCGGCAAGTCCGGCCGCGAAGCTTCGCCCCGGCCGCCATCCGAGTTCCGATCGAATTTTTGAAGCGTCGATGGCGTAGCGCATATCGTGGCCCGGGCGATCTTCGACGAAGGTGATCAGTTCGCGCCGGGACATTCTGGCCCGGCGGGGCGCATTCGCATCCACCAGATCGCAAACTGCCTCGACGACTTCGATGTTTCGCATTTCACAGTCGGCGCCGACGTTATAGCTTTCGCCGAGCCGGCCACATGTCAGGATCATGTAAAGCGCGCGGGCATGGTCCTCGACGTGAAGCCAGTCGCGTATTTGCTCACCGCGACCGTATACCGGAAGCCGTTCGTAGTTGAGGGCCTTGACGATCATTAGGGGTATGAGCTTTTCGGGGAACTGCCACGGGCCGTAATTGTTGCAGCAATTCGAGAGCACGACGGGCAAGCGGTAGGTTTCATACCAGGCCCGCACGAGATGATCCGACGCAGCCTTAGATGCCGCATAAGGCGAACGCGGTGCGTATGGACTTGCTTCGCTAAAGCGCCCAGCCGGCCCGAGAGAACCAAAAACCTCATCGGTCGAAATGTGATGAAAACGGAAGTCGGGCTTTGCCCGTCCATGAGGTGAGGAAAGATATTCGCGCACCGCTTCGAGTAATGCAGCAGTCCCGACGATATTGGTGGCAATGAAATCGGCCGGCCCGTCGATCGAACGATCGACATGACTTTCGGCCGCGAGATGCATCACGGCATCTGGGTTGTGAGCGGAAAATACCGCCTTCAACGCCCCGCGATCTGTGATGCAAGCCCTGACGAATCGGTAACGTGGATGTGTTTCGAATTCCGCGATGGCGGCCTGGTTTGCCGCATAGGTCAGCTTGTCGAGATTGATCACAACCGCGCTGGTCTCGGCCAGAAGGTGACGAATGAGCGCGGAGCCGATAAAGCCCGCGCCGCCGGTCACAAGTATGCAGGCAGGACTGATCTTCCCGCTCATCACCAAAACCCTCCGGCCTGCGGCTCCTAGTCGAAGAAAACCGGAAGGGCATCCAGGGTCGGATACATCCGGTCCCGTTCGAGGACCATTGCCCCGCTTTCCGGCACCGGCCAATCGATACCAAGTGCCGGGTCGTTCCAGCGCAAGCCCCGCTCGTGGTCGCGCGAATATGGCGCATCGACCTTATACAAGACCTCCGTATCGGGTTCCAGCGTGCAGAACCCGTGCGCAAATCCCACCGGCACGAAGAGTTGCGCCCCGTTTTCCGCACTCAATGTCAGGGCAATGCTGTGTCCATAAGTTGGAGAGGAACGCCGAATGTCGACCGCCGCATCGCAGATGGCACCGCGCAGAACGCGAATGAGCTTCGCCTGCGCGAATGGTGCAACCTGAAAATGAAGACCCCGGACAGTCCCAGGCATCTGCGAGAGCGAGTGATTGTCCTGCATAAAGTCGCAGTCGACTCCGATCTCCCGGAACGCTGCCCGATTATACGTCTCGGAAAAGAAGCCTCGCGCGTCGCCGTGCCGCGCCGGCACGATTACTAGCGCGCCTTCAAGTTTGGTTCTCTTAACACGCGGCAGACTCATGGGAGCAGGCTCGCTGTCGGTTCTGCCATTTCACCCAATTCCATCAGCACATGCTTCAGCGCCAGACGCCACGATGGCTGGCGGATGCCATAGTCTCGCTTGATTCGCTCACAATCCAGCACGGAATTCATCGGTCTTCGGGCCGCAGTTCTGTAGTCTGCCGCCGCAATCGGGACAAGTTGTGGATGCCGTCCGGAAAGATCAAAGATGGCCCGGGCAAGATCGAACCATGTCGACGGTTCGGAACCGGTATAATGAAATACGCCCCACGCGCCCTTCTCTTCCATTACATATCCGATAATCGTAGCGATTGCCCCTGCAATATCGCGCGCCGCCGTAGGGCCGCCTTTCTGGTCAGCGACGATTCGCAGCTCATTTCGCTCTTTTGCAAGACGCAGCATCGTTCGCACGAAATTGGTGCCATGTGATGCGAATACCCATGAGGTGCGAAGTATGACGTGCTGTTTTAGCACCTCGCGAATCGCAGATTCGCCCTCTGCCTTGGTGCGGCCATAGACCGACAATGGTGCGACACGATCCTGTTCGGCATAAGGTTCAGCCTTCGAACCGTCGAAGACATAGTCCGTGGACAGATGGATCAGCGCCGCATCGAGGCCATGACACGCAGAGGCCATGGCCTTGGGAGCGTCACGATTTATCCTTTCCGCCGCTTCGGGCTCGGCTTCAGCGCGATCAACTGCAGTATAGGCGGCCGCGTTGATCACAATCCGGGGGCGCACCGACAAGACCGCGCTTGCCACCGCTTGAGCGTCGACGAGATCGCATTCCGCGCGCCCGAGAAACTCCACAGTGTAGTGTTTGGGCCACTGGACGCGAGCAAGTTCGCGCGCCACCTGCCCCGTCTTACCGAATATCAGTATTCGCATCCTGCACTTGCCTTACGCAGACGGTCCCCGGAACAGCAGCGCTCCCGAAGAATGACTACGAGTTCGCTGAAGACCGCGCATATTCTTCTCGGACCAATCCAAAATGGGCGGCTATACGCCCCCTGACCCGTTCCGCCTCCAGGAACCAGAGTAACGCGCCACGGACAGGATTTCGGCTCAACAAGGGATACAGCGGCAGGCGTGCGCAGAGCAATGCGGTCTTCAGAAACGGCCGGAGATCGCCGGGCCCTGGTGCAGCCAACTCGCATCGCAGACCTACATTTCCATGCCGGTACCATCTGCGCCGCATCCAGTCCAGAGTGGCGCGGTGCGCCGGTATTTCCTCGAATACCAGAGCTTCTTCAGTCCAGGCCATCCGGGCGCCTGCAAAGAAAAGCCGGCGGAAAAACACCGCGTCCTCGCCGCCCGAGACACCGAAATCCTCGGGAAAGGGCGTGTCACCCAGAAAAGCGATGCCATGGAGATCGAGCAAGCAATTGCAGGTGCAATAAACGTAAAGCCTTCCTTTCAGCCGTCCTTGCCGAACAGACCAAAGCTGCTCAAATTTTTTCGGCACCGGGCTGTTAGGTTCAAACACCGGCTCGACGGGACCGCCCACCGCCGCTGCTCCCGAAGCCTTTTGGGCCGCGAGGAGGTTGAGCAGCCAATCCCGGGAGGGCCACTCGTCGTCATCGAGCATGGCGATCAAGCCCGCCCCTGACCGGCGGGCAACCCTGATCGCCGTGTTGCGTGCCGCCGAGATCCCCGGACGGCACTCGACGACATATTCGACCGGCGCTCCGACTCTGGTCCGGAAATCCGCAACCAAAGCTTCGACAGCGGGGTCCAGGCCATCATTGTCGACAATGACGAAACAGATGGCGCCTGGTTGCCGAATCTCAAGCAAAGCGGACAACAGGCGCGAAAGTTGCCGCGGCCGCCGAAATGTACAAACACAGACGGCCACAGGCCTCGCCGACGAATTTCCCGCATTCTCCGCTATTTCGTTCATCCAAATTGGCCGGCCAGCCAAGTGCGATGTTGCGCCCAGACGCTGCGCCACAGACCCCGGAACTCCGGTGCCGCAACCCATTGCCCGAACCAGGGGCGGAGCATCAGGAGAAGAAGCGCCATCGGTACCGCAAGGAACGAGAAATAGGCGCGTATCAGAAGGGCGCGTGATGCCAGAAGTTGCCGAATCTTGCGGTCCTGATCCCGCTCCGTACCGCTTCCCGAATGTATAATACGCGGATGCGGCGAAAAAGCGGGAGCGAATCCAAGGCGGCGCGCGCGATAGCAAAAATCCTCGTCTTCTCCGTACATAAAAAAGGAAGGCGAAAATCCGCCAAGGCGGTCCCAGGCCGCCCGCCGCACAAGCATGAACGATCCGCAGATAACGTCGACGGATCTTTCATCATCACGCTGCCAGCCCCCATATCCCATCGCCGCGAACAACGATGAGTTTGGACAGCGCGTATCAAGCGCAACCGCGCTGCAGAAAAGATGCCACAGATTCGGATAGCGGCGACATGAAGTCGGGTTCACGCGGCCATCCTCGAACATCGTCTGGCCGCCCCAGATTCCCGCGTGTGGCCGCAGACGCGAGAACTCAAGTATTTTGTCGATAGCCCCCTCCAGAACGACCGTATCCGGATTGAGCAACAGCAGGTAACGGCCTTGGGCATTATCGGCCGCAAGGTTTGCAGCGGCGGCGAATCCAGTGTTGGTAATTTGCGGCAGCACGCGAAAGTCCGGATGTGACGCCACTATTTCATCGACAAGATTTCCGGACGAGCCGTTATCAACAATGATTATCTCGGCGGAAGCGTGATCGGTCCGGCGAGCGACCGATTCGAGGCAACGCATGGTGAGCTCTCGTGCTCCATAAGTGATAATTATTAGCGACACGTCGATGGTCGCGCGATCTGGAAGACGTGGCTCCAAACCGATCATCTCGAATCCAGATCCAGATAGCTGCGAGTCTTGAGCCCCAGCCAGTAATCGAAGATGCTTCCAAGATCGAGCGCAATGCCGCCGCGTTCCCTAGCAAGGCTCACGAGGATCTTGCCTGGATAACCTGCACCGACCAGTACCAGCCGACCGCGTGGAAGATCGCCGATCCTCTCGATGACGGAATCGAGTAACTCGGGCAAATTTGCATTTTCGGCAGCCGCATCCGCGAGAAGCGGGCCCGAAATCTTATCTGCCGGCAACACCAAGCTTGCTGTAACGCCGACGCCGAAGCGGGCTCGCACAAGATCTGCCAATCCTTCGTGACAGGATATGAGAACAAGTTCGCGGACACCGTCGAGGAGTTCCTCGTAACAACCCGAGATCGCGAGATCCTGATGCAGATGACAAGAGGTAAGGATGGGATCCGCCAGGTCGGACGAACGCAGTTCGAAAATCCGTTCCGAGCAATAGAGCAATGACCGAAGGCCCCGTCCCGTTAACGAATGTTCCAGCGCATCAGGCCGGTCGAGCCGAAGTTCGCGAAGAAACCGTGCAATTGTGGGGATGCCGATGCAATCAGCATCCCAAATCGCGCGCGCTACGGCCGGCGCAATGCGAGCCCGAAGGGCGGGCGCCAGCGGCTTGCCCCACCAGATACGTTCCCTTTCGCGGGCGTCCGCCTTCGCGTGCGAGGCAAGTCGGGGCTCATAGGGAAGGCAGGCAGCTTCCCCGTCCCCCGCGCGGACAAAGGCAAATGGCTCGCGCAACGCCAACCGGTCGCGAACCAACGACACGAATACCCGGCACTGGGCGGCCGATATGTCCGTGTTGAAAAGAGACTGGGGAAACATACTTTGCAATTGCGCTTCGCACGAGGCTACCCGGAGAAGCAATTTTCTTGGTTCGTTTTTTACCGCCGAGCGCGCGAGCATGCGAAGAAACCGCTCACGCAGCGGTCCAACACCACGAACCCACCCGGATTTCCGCGGGAAATGGGCCAGGATAATACGATTCAGGCTAACGGCCGCGATGCGGTAGTTCGCTGTTCCACGAAAACTGGCCAGAAACGACCGGACGCGTCGCCGAATTCGACTAGCGTTGCCGGCGCGCAAGTCAACCAGGGTGAGGCCGATTATGAACCGGCAATCGGCAATAACCGTCTTGTGGCTCTCGACAAGCTTGGTCAGCCCGGACTCGGCTTCGGAAACTCTTCCGGCGCGAAGCGCCGCGTGAACCATATTGCGGGTAAAGGCTGCATTAGTCGGATAGCGCCTTGCCGCCTCACTCCAGAAATCCGTGTGATCCGAGTTACGGTGGGCCACGCCGGTGAGCCACCCCCTGGCGTGAAGGCCGCGCTCGCCGTGAAACCAGGAAAGTGGACGCACAACTTTGCCTGCGATTCCCCGATGAATGGCCCAGTACGCGACTCTGCGCAGCCAGCGAAGCAGAAAGACTTGTGTTCCAAGCCTTCTGTCGCCGCGCGAGGCCGATTCGGGCGCCCAATCCGGGATTGTCTCGTGCAGGTGCGTCTCCCGTCGGAAGTCTCAGCAGGACGGAGCACGCGAGGCACGCGAAACGCGGCGGCTCCGCACCTTTCTTTTCCGGGCTGCAACCTAGGTGACTGCTTTACACGATGCAATCGGCCGGAAATATTGGGACCGGAAAGGTAAGACTTGCTTGGACAGATTGAAGTTGCGACGACACGCTCAAACAGAGGAATCAAATTGACACAGGTTCCGGATACTGCGGCCACGTCCAGGCGCCCGAGACGAATCCTCACCATCGTTGGTGCGAGGCCACAATTCGTAAAAGCATTTCCTCTCTCGCGCGAATTGCGCCTGCACGACGCATTTGACGAGATACTGGTGCATACGGGACAGCATTTTGACTGGAACATGTCGGACGTTTTCTTCACAGAACTCGGCATCGAGGCTCCGCGATACAATCTGAACATTCACGGCGGAGGTCATGGAGCGATGACGGGGCGCATGCTTCAGGCGATCGAAGACATTCTGATCACCGAGAGCCCTGCGGCCGTCCTGGTATATGGAGATACCAACTCTACCCTCGCCGGCGCCCTGGCTTCGGCGAAATGTGCCGTGCCGGTTATTCACATCGAAGCGGGCCTGCGGTCATACAACCGCAGGATGCCCGAAGAAGTGAACAGAGTCGTCGTCGATCACCTCAGCTCGATTCTTCTCTGCCCGACGTTCAGAGCTGTCGAAAATCTCGCACGCGAAGGAATTTCATCAGGCGTGTATCGCGTAGGCGATCTTATGTTCGACGCCGTGAAGATCGCGACGCCACTGGCGATGCAGCATTCCGGAATACTCGAGCGTCTCGGGCTGGCCGCGGGAGCCTATGGCGTGGCCACGTTCCACCGGCAGGAAAACCTCGCCAACGCTGCCAGATTGGCCGCCATCGTGGACTATTTACTGAACCAATCGCGTTCCGTGCCGCTCGTCGTCCCGCTGCATCCGCGTACGCGCGAGGTTCTGGCGAGCGCGTCGCTCGGATTTGAGAGGGGCGCGATTACACCCATTCCCCCTCTCGGTTACCTTGATATGTGCCGTTTGATCAGCGCGGCGGCAATGGTTTTTACCGATTCCGGCGGGTTGCAGCGCGAAGCCTATTTTCACCGCGTTCCCTGCATAACGCTTCGGGACGAAACCGAATGGGTAGAGACCATCGAGTGCGGCTGGAACCGCTTGTGGACATCTACAGCCTTCTGCCCCCGGCGCGATATCCCGGAACTGGAGGAGGAGAACGCCGCGGAGGCCATATTCCATTTGCTCGACCAGCAGCTCGTCTGAGGGCTGCCGAACCCCAATGCCGCGGCGGCCCGTCGAGACAGGCGCCGAAGCAAATCTCTAGGCGTGCCTGTGATCGCGAACGTTTGCCAGCAGCAGATGGGCGATCATGAAGATCAAAGAGGCGCCAAGCAGGATCATGGCCTCATCCACAAGCCGGTCAGGGTCGGTTGTGTCGGTCGGCAAATTCGCCGCGTCCACGGTGATCAGAAACGTTTGCTGCTGGTTTGCCAGGCTCTCCGCAGAAACAAGTCCCTGTTGCGCCGCGGTGAGCTCCATCTCTGCAACCGGCCGTTCATAAGGCTGTGCCGTTTCCACCCAATTCATAGCCGTCTTGAGCTGATCCTTCGCGTATTTCAGTGTCGCGTTGGCCATAACCGCGGACATGCCATTCACGAACTTTTGCGACTGCGCGACAACGAAGTTGCAGATCGTTCGTGCTCGTTGCGCATCGTAATCGAGCACGTTGATGGTGATCAGGAATGTTGTGGAATCCTGCGTGACCGTGACCATCTGCTGGTAGAAAGAAAGGAAATCCTCATCGCTGGCATCGGGGTCCAGACGCCAGAACGGACTGTGCTTAGCCGCCGAATAAATCTGGCGAAGATGAAATTTCTTGTCGAGCACCCTCATGAGGTCCGGCGACTGGATATAGGCGAGGACAGCCCCACTCTGCGTGGCTCCTGCTGTCGATCCAAAAAGGCTGCTGCCCACGACCGTGCTGAGGCTTGTCGATGTCGAAGAATTATTCTGAAGCGTGACGATGGCGGACGACTGGTAGAGCGAATCAGTATATCCATACAGGTAAACGAAGCCGACGAGCCCGATTATCGGCACCACCGTCCAGAACGTAAACCCTCGGCCCAGCCAACCGAGAAATTGACGCGCACCATGGGTCATCTGGCCCACACCGGAGCCACTGCTGCCGCGGCTCGCGACGGGCAGCGCGGCATCCACGGAGTTGGCGGGGAGCGCTCCCGACGAAGTATTCAGAATACTGGGCAAAACGTAGCCACTCCGCGGTTTCCTTCAATGATCATTCGACTTCGTCCACAATAGCCGCCGCCAGGACATCGATATCGCCCAGACCCTCGGCATCTTCTTCTTCGGCGTGCTTGGATTCCTTCTCCGCAGCAACCTGCTGTTTTTGGGACGCAAGAAGCTCTTTGAAGTATTCCACGCCTTCAGTCACCATTCCGAAATACCTAGCCTGTCCTGCCTCCAAAACATAGACGGAATCGGAGTACTGTTCGACGTCCTTGGGGTTGGCCGTCGCCACCACATAGCCGCGACCTTTTAACCGCTCGGCGAGGATCTCCGCCCAGCGAGGTTTGAAATTCTTGTCTGAGGGGGCAAGCGCCCCATCGAAGAGGTAGATGTCGAAATCGAGGCCTATGGCCAGCCCAAAAGCAAGTCGTGGCCTTACAATTTTGGGGCATTTCTGAAGCGGAACGTTCAGAAATTCCCCGATCTCCATCATTTCTGCAACTCTTCGGGGAAAGCTCTCGTCTGAAATGCCGTAAAGTTTCGCAAGAAAGCGGATGTTGCGGGCAACAGTCCCGGGCCCGGCCATAAACGTTGTTAACGGAATGGGCCAGGATGTATGGGATGTATTTTCCACACGCCCCAGATCGGCAGTTAGGGTTCCGCACAGGGTGCGCAGGAGCGTTGTCTTGCCCGATTTCGGCAGGCCCAGGATTGCGATCCGTGCGCCATCCGGAACCTCAAGGGACAAACCCTTGAGGACCGGAATCCTTGCCCTCTTATGCGGAACCGATACGTAAACGTCAGTCAGGCGGATGCTCATGCCGGCGGAAGCCTTCGTCGAGCGTAGCGCTCAAGGATAAGGCCAAAAAAAATCATGCCCAGCAGGCACTCCGCAACATAGGAGGAAGAGCCGACCGGCGTATGATAGGAATAGAACCAGTATGTACGCAGCAACTCTTCGACATGGAGCAGCGGATTCCAGACCAGGTAAGGCCAGGTCACGGGCGGGAACATGGTGATCGAAAAGATTACACCGGAAAAGATCATCCCAAATCTCAGGAAGAAGCCCGTGAACTTCCCCGCCGGACCGTAAAGCCTTGTAAGGATCATCAGCATCAGACCGAATGCCGTTCCCATGAGGGCCATAGTGATGAACAGCAAAATAATGGCCAGCGGAAACCGCGGAAACGATACTCCGTCGTAATATGCGGCGAAAAAGCTCAGAACTACAAATAGTATCGTGTAGGTCGCGAAATTGCGCAATGACGCAGCAATCACGAGGTCGAGCTCGGTGATTACGGGCAGCAAGAGCAGGCCCTTCCCCCGGCTTATCGCTCCACTGGGCAAATTATAGGCTGAGGTAAACATCAACCAGGGAACAAGACCGGAAACCAGAAACGTGACAGGCGGCACGCCCGGCATGCTCGGAGTCCATCCGCGAATCGCCATCTTCATAATCAACAAGCCGGCGAATGCCAGGAAGGCGTCGAAGAACACCCAGCCGAACCCGTAAGCCAGGCTGACCTGCTGAGACTGCATCTCGCGAAGAGTGAGTGCCTGAATGACGCGAACTTGAACCCCGAGAAGCCGTAACACCCTTTGATTTTCCCGATTGCGACCAGTCCGGCCAATTTAGCGCGAGGGTCGCGCGCCGCCAACAATAATCCCCGTCTCGTCCCACCCGCCGCTTCGGGCGCGACGCCGGGCGTATCAGGCGAGAACGATGCGCTCGCGCCCCTGCCGGACATGTCGTGTGGCGTTGCGGGTGTCTATCACAAGGTCCATTGCCTCAACGAGTTCGCCGTACGCAACCCCGTCATGGTCGGTAACGATCAGGGCCGCATCAAATGACGCCTGGAAATGCTCCGGCTCCCAGCGGATACCTTTCTGGCCCGCAAGCGCCGAGTGCGCCCTGGTCATCGGTATTTCCGGAATCCAGGGATCGAAGTAAGCGACCTGGGCGCCGCGGCCCTTTAGGTCCTGCAGGATGACCAATGCCGGGCTTTCGCGCAGGTCGTCCACATTCTTTTTATAGGCAAGTCCCAGCAGCAGAACGCGCGCGCCGTTTAGGCTTTTTCGCTTGCGCTCGGACAGCGCCGCCGCCAGCGCGTTGACGACTGCGCGCGGTTCGGCCGCATTGATCTCGCCGGCGAGTTCGATGAACCGCGTCGGCACTTCGTATTCCCGCGCTTTCCAGGTCAGATAAAAGGGATCAATCGGAATACAGTGACCTCCTAGCCCAGGCCCGGGATAAAACGGCATGAACCCGAAAGGTTTGGTGGATGCGGCTTCGATCACGTTCCAGATATTGATGCCCATCCGCTCGTAGATATGCTTCAGTTCGTTCACGAGCGCGATGTTCACGCAACGAAAAATGTTTTCCGTTAGTTTTACGGCTTCCGCCGTTGCCATTGACGGCACGGCTACAACACGTTCGACCAGCGCACCGTAATAGGCGTTCGCCATCTCGCGGCTTATTTCGTCGTCGGCCCCGACAACCTTCGGAATGTCAATTGTTCGGTAGGTAGAATTCCCGGGATCCTCGCGTTCGGGGGAAAAGGCCAAAAAGAAATCCCTGCCAACCACCAATCCGCTCTTCTCCAGGATGGGCTTCACGACTTCGGCCGTGGTCCCCGGATAGGTTGTGGATTCCAGGCAAACGAGTTGCCCCGGCCGCAGAACGGCGGACAGGGTCAATGAGGTGCTCTCGACAAACGTCAGATCCGGCTCGCGGTATTTCGTCAGTGGCGTGGGCACACAGATCAGCACGACATCCGGCTGTCCCAAATCTGCCCCTTCGCCCGTCGCTCGGAAGCGGCCGCTCCGGCGCATAGCCAAAATGTTTTCGTCCGGGATCGTCCGAATTCCAGACCTTCCGCCATTGAGCGCAGCGACTTTCCCCGGATCAGTGTCGAATCCGACGACGCTAAAACCCCGCTGGTGAGCAGCTATTGCCAAGGGCTGCCCCACATAGCCCATACCGATTATACCGATGAGGGCATCCCGGCTCTCAATCTTTTGCTTGAGCTTTGCCGGATCGAATGTGCGGGGTTTTGGCGCTAGCGCCAGACTCATCGTTGTCTCCGCCGTTTTTTGTTGATTGCGAATCCGCCTCGCCAGCGAAATACGTCAGATCCGAGATTAATGCCGACACACGAACGAGACATTAAGACTCGGGAACCAGTTCTCCGTCTTTGAGCGTATACCGCTCTCCCGTTCTGGGACATACAAGCTCATCACTGAGACGTTCGCCGCTGCGTCCGACCCAACCGCGAAAACGGGCCGGCGAACCCACTACAAGTGCATATGGCCGCACGTCCCTCGTGACAACTGCTCCCGCGGCGACCAGGGCATAGCTGCCAATCATTGTGCCACATATGACGGTTGCGTTGGCCCCTAGCGAAGCACCCATGCCGACATGGGTGCGCCTTATTTCGCTTCTGCGGTCAATGAAGGCCCGCGGATTGGAAACATTTGTAAAAACACAGCTCGGACCGCAGAAAACTCCATCTTCGAGCGTGACGCCCTCATAGACCGAAACATTATTCTGGATTTTGCAGCCATTGCCGACCCGTACGTTCGGTCCGATCATGACATTCTGTCCGATTACGCAATTCTCGCCGATGACGGTGCCCTTCAGGATATGCGAGAAATGCCAGATCCTGGTACCGCGTCCTATGAAGACTTCGGGATCGATGATGGCCGTTTCGTGGGAAAAATACTCAACACTTGCCATTACGGGCGCCAATTCGAACTGCGATGCCTGCCCGGTGGGGGGGCCTAATCCAGAGCGACCAGCGCAGGCTCTGCGTGCTGGAGCTTTCGGCCGTTAAAGCGATTCGGCTCGGCTCGCGCCCTCTGAGAGCGCGGTGCCGTGTGGCGGCCAGTTTTCATCGACCGGCTCGCGGCGTCAAGGATCGAGAGTACCGACAAGGCCTCTGCCGAATCGGTGCGCGGCGTGGTGCCGGTGCTGACCGCATGGAGAAAATGAGCACATTCCTCCTGCAACGGCTCGCATTGCTCAATCGAAAACCGGATGGGATCGGTGTTTACCGCCCAAGGTCGGCCGTCGCGGAACACGATATCGTGCCTGTAGAGGAGAAGCTTGTCTGGCCAGTCAGCCCTGTCGTCGAAGATTGCCGTGGCATCGGTTCCGACCACGGTAAATTTCTGTTCCTTATACGGATTTAGCCATGAGACATGCACGCGCGCCGAGGCACCAGCGGCGAATTTCATATGTATCGTCGCCATATCGAGCGTGGACGGCGTCAGGATCGCACTACCTTCGGCCCATACCCGTTTGGGCAGTTCTCCAAGCAAAGCCAGAATCAGCGAAATGTCATGCGGTGCGAACGACCAAAGCACATCCTCTTCCGTTCGGAGCCGGCCGGGGCTTTGCCGTCGCGCAAAAATGCGCCGGATATGTCCAAGCTTTCCTTCGCGCACAAGCTCGATAAGCTTAAGCACGTGGGGATGGTAGCGCAGCAAGTGCCCCACCATCAGGACGCGGGCCCTCTTGCGCGCCAGGCGGGCCAGATCCCGTCCGTCGGAAACGTTCAGCGCCAGCGGTTTCTCCACAAAGACGTGCTTGCCCGCTTTGAGCGACCGGCGGACATGTTCGCCGTGAAGCGATGCCGGCGAAGCGAGCGCGATTGCGTCGCAATGAGGATCGTCGAGAAGCTCGGCGAGGGATTTTGCGGGAACGCCAAAATCGGTCGCCAGTCTCGATGCTGCACCTGGGTTCGAATCGCAAACCGCGTGTAGCGCACCAAGACGGGACAAATTTCGGGCAATGTTCTTGCCCCAATGTCCGCAACCTATAGTTGCAACTCTTGGCTTGTGCCCGTTGAGGTTTCCCCCCCGTTTCATGGACCCCTACTTTGCGACTCCACTCGCGCTGGCAAACCGTTAGCACGCTTCTTGCCAACGGTTCAATGCACGCTGCGGCCGGGAGAGCCGGCCCCTCTACTCCATTAATCGGCCCGCCTTAGGAGCTCGAGAGTAAACGCGTCGAGCTCGGGAGCGACATATTGTTTGCTTTTCCAGACAAGACCGGCCGCATCCTGCCAGAACTCGTTACGAAAACTCCAGCCAAGCTGCGGCGCACTGCAATCCTCGGCCAGATGATGCGCATTTATGGCGACTCCGATGATCGTAATCTGCTCTGGTCCGAGATTTTGAACATTACAACGGATCACAATCCCATAGCGCGACTGGTCGGCATAATCGTAGAGATACGTTGTCGTGCCGAGGCTTCCACCCGTTGGCGAGCCGGCTTTCACATTGGCCTGGAAACCCGACAGGTTGTTTACGAAGCCCGCTGTTCTCACGATCCGGCCATTCCGGGTCGTGATCGCCAATTGCGGCCCGCCCCGCCAGACCAGATCATCACCCGACTTCGTGGCGAGAACGAACATGGATTGATCGCTCGACCCGAGACGCACCCCCAGAGTCGCATAAGGGACGGCAGCCACTCTGGCGCGCGGCACGGAAGACGAAGACCCAATCCCGGTAATGGCGCGTAGCAGAAGCTGGCCCATCACCACGGAATCGCTATTGGAAAGATCGCCCATGTCGGAACACCCGACGAGGCAAAACCCCAAGGCGCCCGCAAGGAGGATGCCGCCGATTTGTCGCATCATTGGAAGACGTGCGGCCATTGACGCTCCATATCCCCATAACTCGACGATTGCGTCATGTCGTAAAGCTCGGCGTCGTTGTTCAAGGGCTGACCGCCATCGCGCTGGATCGGGCGCAGATCTTCCTCGAAATTGGTAGGCGTGCCGATAGGCAGCGCCCATTCAAGCGGAATTACGATCCTGATGCCCTTGTCGAAACTGCCTTCGCCGAAAGTGCTGAAAGGCACGTTGGTAAACGTCGCCCACGCCCCGATCAGAATGCCCGTGTCAAACCTGCGATATAATTCAAGCGTTCCTCCGTAGTCTCCGGCCAGATAGCGGCCGCCGCGCAGAACGGCCACCACGTTGTCCCACGGCGTTTCGACATAGAGCGACACATGGCCGGTTACGACGTGATATTGGCCGCTCACGAAGTTATAGTCGGGATCAGAGCTGGTGCAGCGCTTATTTGTTACAGTGTCGCAGAAAGCCTGTAGCCCGAAGAGATCGTCGAAATTGCGTTGGTAAACGTCGTAGATATCTGCGCCGAGCGCCCAACGCTGACCGAACGGGCGATAGAGTACTTCGCCGCCTATTCCCGCAAACATCTGTTCGAGGTAACCCGCGGTCAGCCTTGCGTAGACCTCGGGCGCCGGTTTGAAGAAATCGGACAATGTCAAGAGATTGATGCCGGTGGAGCCATCCTGCAGGTACTGAACGATATCCGTGCGCACGTGAGGAAGCAGGCTGTCATTAGGGCGTACGATGTCGCCGAAATTGTTCCAGACGCTCCAGGTTGCTTCCTCGTCCAGGACAAGTCCGTGAAGCAGCTCCGTCCGCGTCCGCTCCGATATCCCGACGCCGATATAGGTAGGATTATTCGGGTCGAACAATTCCTCCTGGAGAGACGGAAAAAGACTCCAGGTAAACTGCGGGTCACCCGCGCCGTTCGAATACTGCGTATCCGGCGAAGCGTCCGACAATATCGTCCCCGACCAAAGTTCTGCAGGTGTCGTCTCGCCTCGTGCCGCGGCGTCCAGTTCTGTCCTTGAGAAGGTAACCGTCGTTAAGGGCATATGCGACATGGTGGTCGTGATTTCGAATGCCGCGATATCCGACGGCGCTGTGGCGGAGAGTGCCCGAGCGGTTCGGCTGATCGCTTCTGTGTCCCGATAATAGCGGTTGTTTTCGATTTCGACTTTAACGACCCCATGCGCAATCGAAATACCCTCGACGACCAGCCGTTGGGCCTCAATGGCCTTGCGCATTGCTGCCAACGTGCCCGGTTGCCAGTCCAGTTTCGCAGTCGGAGCAACAGGCTGTGAGGCGACAGGTACCGTGGAAGAGGGAGCGGTCGTCGTGGAGCAGGTTTCGATCGGGTCCCAGTTGCTCGCGAGAAGAACAACCTTCGGTGTCGGCAGATGACCGGCGGCCTCAAGCGTTGCGCAGGAGGGGCCGGAAGGTCCTGGAAGATCGACCTGCGCAACCAGTGTGTCGCCCGAAATCCAGCCATCGGTCAGGCGCAGCCCCGCTTTGTGAAAGACGTCGGCGATATGCCAGTCGTCTCCATGAAAAGCAGATGGATCCGGCGGTCGCGCATCACTGTTCGAGGGTCCCGTCAGATCGATGAAATGAACCGGCCAGGCGCGTTGCGCCGTGTCTCCAATATTGAGCTGCGTGATCGGCTGGCCGACCCCCGCGGGCCGCGCCGTGAAAGGCGGTTGGGGATCCAGCCTGAACGGCCAATTCGGCTCGGTCGGGTTCAGTCCTATGCTGGCGTTCACGGAGAGTTCGCGTCCGCCGATGACCGCAGCGCCAAGATTCACATCGTTCCATAAGTGATAATCCAGCCCCGCATTCACCGGGACCGGCGCGTAGTTTATCGGGTGAACGGCCGGATTATGGGTGTAGGTCGATTCCTCTTCATAATTGTCGGTGGAATATTCGACCTTTAAGACCAGATCCGGAATTGGAGTCTGGTATTGAAATCCTCCAAAAATGCCTATGTCGGGCCCGTGAAAATAATCGCCGAGCTGAGGCACGCCGCCGGTCGGCGTACTGGAATTCAAAGCCGCCGAATAAGGCGTGCAAAAGCCGGAACTAAGAGAACAAAAGGGATTCTTGAAGGAACCGCGAGTCGCCAGGCGTTCCCAGCCCAGTCCCGCGGTCAGATCGAAAGGGCCCACCTGTTTTGAAGCAATAAGAGCTTGCCCCGAATAATACCCCGTGCCGATGAAATCCTGCAGAAGGAATGCAACCTGGGGCGTGTACAGACCTTCCTGAAAAAGGCGAATCTTGAAGTCGAAGCTGCGGTCGTAGAGCGCTCTTTGACCGATCGGGGCGAGCGCATAGTTGATCGCATACCGAAAGGTGGCTTCCAGCCAGGGAAGGGCCTGCCACGAAAGCGCGATCCGGTTGTCCGGCTGCTTTACGTCGGCCGAGAGCCACAGATAGCCATCTGGCATGAAGCGCGCATCGCGCATATCCAGAAGCCCGACGCCGCCGTACAGTGACGGCGTGGGAAGAATGTTGGAAACGTAAACATCACTCTGCGCGCGGGCCGGAATGGTCAGTGCAGCGCAAGCAATACCGGCAAGAACATACCGGAGCGCGACGCGGAATGCCCGCCTGCGAATCAGCACCAGTCTCGCCCCATTCGATTCCGTTTCGCCTGAACAACTAGCTACAGCAAACCGGAAAGCCCGCCGGAGATAGAATTTCTCGGCACGCCAAGGTTTTACATGCCCGCACTTCCGAGTCCATCGCCCCCTTGCAGGTGGACAGCTCAAAAAAAAGGGCACCCTCCGGAGGGCAATCGCCTTGCGGTGGCGGCAGGCAATCGGCACGCTCGGTCAAGCCTTTAACTTGCGCCGGGCTGCACGCTAAGAGTAATAAGCCGGTCGAAGGTGTCGTAACCATTGTCAAGGGGTCGCCGCTCAGCGGCGGGCGGCGTACGCATGCAGAAGAAGCCCTTCCGTACTCGCTTGGCGTTCGTTGCACTTGCTGTCGCGGCCGGATTTGCGGGCTGGACCGCGGTTCAGGTCCGTGCCCAGACCATCAGCAATTCCTCGGTCCAGTCGGTATTGCAGAGCCTCGGGTCCACGACATCGACATCGACGACCGGCGTAGCACCACCCCCGGCCCCGATTACCGTGCAGCCTTCGGTTACGCCTTCCACACAGACACTTTCGCCGGCCGTCCCGCCTACGTCGGCTCAGCTGCCGCCCTCAACGCTGGAGCTGATGTTTTCGCAGCGTGCCGGACAGCCGCTCCAGCAGTTCGGCTACGATATCTTCGGGATCGGCACGCCAGTAACCGTCGCCCAGATTGGAAACGTCCAGGATCGCTATATTCTGGGCCCCGGAGACCAGCTTACGATCGTCTGTCGCGGCCATGACAGCAACACTTATGTGGTTCCTGTCGATCGAGACGGACGTATTATTGTTCCGGGGTACGAGCCGGTTCAGGCCGCCGGACGAACCTTTGCGCAAGTACGGCACGATCTGCAGGCCGTAATTGCGAAGGACGCGCTTCAGTCACAGGCTTACGTCTCGCTGGCCCAGACCCGTCAGATTTCCGTTCTCGTCAGCGGCGAGGTGAATGCCCCTGGTTTGCGAACTTTAAGCGGTCTCAATACGCCGATCGACGCCATTCTGCTTTCGGGCGGCATCCGCAAGACGGGAAGCCTCCGCAACATCGTCCTGGTGCGCAACGGCAAGCACATTCACATCGACCTGTACTCCGTTCTTGCCAGCGGCGATCTTACCGAAGTTGGCGACCTTACCGACGGAGATCGCATACAGGTGCCCCCGATCGGGGCAACGGTCGCGGCCGTGGGTCTCGTCAATCGCCCGGCCATTTACGAACTTCCGGCAAATGTGCATGAAATCAGCGGCGATGCACTCATCCGCTTGGCCGGCGGCAATCTGGCCGGCGCGAATCACCTCTCAAAATTAACCCTTCTGCCGAGTGGTGCAACCCAATTGGTGGCTCTCGGCCACGTCGGTCGGGTAGAAAGCGGCGAAATCCTCTCGGTCGACGAGCAGACTGAAAGCGCTCTTGGCAGGGTGACGCTGGCCGGCGCCATAGCGTTGCCCGGCACGAGAGCGCTGGACGAAGCCCCCACGCTTTCCCGCCTCATCCGGCGGCCTTCCGATCTTGCGGCGAACGCCTATACGCCATTCGGAATTCTGGTCCATCTCGAGCCGCGCACGAACATTCATCACGCCGTGGCATTTTCGCTGGCGCGCGTGTTCGAGGGACAGGACGATCTGAAGCTCAGCGAAGGCGATGTCGTTTTCGTTCTGTCGAACCCCCAGGCTGCATCGCTGGCAGCGGCCGCTTCCGCGCAGTTGCAAGCAGCCGAGCAGGCGGCGAACGTGCCGCCATCGGAAGTCTCGCTCGCGCTTTCGGCAAGTGCCGCACAGGCAACGCAGACGGCGACCCAGGCGTCGCCATCTACTGGTACTGCGGGTGCGGCGCCCGCGCCGGTCAACAACGCCGCAGCGATCTATTCGGCCTCCAATGGGGGCACAACCGGCACGCCCGCCAGCACGACATCAACTGCGTCCACGGGGACGCCTGCGCCAGCGACGTCCACTGCGCCAACAAGCATCGGAGGCGCTGTTGCAGCGGGTGTTGGCCAAGCAATCACCGGCTCGCTGCCCGTAGGATCTTCACCCACGACTATTGTTTCGCCCACCACGCCATCGGTAACTGGCGCGACATCGCCGACTCCGGTCGGGCCGCCAATGGGCTTGGTAACGACGCCGCCCATGCCGCCAACGCCGCCTTATCAGGCGAGTGTGGCCGCGGCCGCCAGTCAGCAGCTTCCCGCTTCGATTGCTCTGCTGCAGGCGGAAAACGCGCAAAGCGCGGCGGCGGGGATTCCCCTCCAGGGTGGGGGGCTTACCAGGCCTCCCGCCCTCGGAGTTCCCGCACCCGACACGGTTCCCCAGGACCTTGCCAATGAGCTCGGGCTGACCTTGAACAGTCTGGTCAACTTCGCCGCCGACCATCTGGTATGGATCGAGGGCGACGTCCATGACCCGGGCACCTATCTTGCCGAAAGTGGCACGTCGCTGGCGGCGATGCTGGGCGCGGCGGGCGGACTGGAACTGCAGGCCGATCTTTCGGCAGTGACCGTGACCTCAAGCCAAATCGATGCGGCATCCGGAACGTCGCACACAGTGCGCAATGTCTATCGCGGAACCAGCGCGGCGGATTTCGAAAAAGTAGCGCTGCTCCCTCAGGACACCGTGATCGTGCGCCAGGTCTTCTCCGATCGGGAGAACGGAACCGTGACTGTGGTAGGCGCAGTGCGGTATCCAGGCACGTTCGACATATTGCGTAGCGAGCGCTTGTCGTCCGTTCTGGAGAGGGCCGGCGGACTGACGGACGAAGCCTATCCGCTTGGCGCAGTCTTCACCCGAATCAGCGCACAGCAAGCCGAAGCCCAGGGCAATTACCGCGAAGCCGTAGAACTGGAGACAGGTGCGCTGACCGCCGCGACAACGCCGAATGTGAACCCGGCCATCTTGACCTATTTGCAGTCGCTGCAGCAGACTCTGCTGCACCAACCCGCACTCGGCCGCATAACCGTAACAGCAGACCCGACCATACTGGCGGTAAAGCCAGAACTCGACACGCTGATGCAACCTGGCGACTTCATCTACATTCCGAAGCGGCCGTCCACCGTTGCCGTCAGCGGCGAAGTCCTAAATCCGGGCTCGTTCCAGTATCGGCCCGACATGGCGCTGGACGATTACATAGCGCTTGCCGGAGGCTACACACAGGTCGCGGAAGACGACGAGACATTCGTGATCATGCCGGACGGCAGCGCGCGCACGCCTTCGTCCGGTGTCATGAGCTTCTTCGGGAGCGACCCGATCCCGCCGGGATCAACGATCGTCGTGCCGCCAAATCCGGCACCATTCAATCTGATCGTCTTCGCCACGCAAATCTCGCAGATCTTCAGCCAGGTCGCGATTGCCGCTGCCGGCCTTTCGGCCGTGTCCGGCAAGTAACCCCTAGGTTACTGCGGCGATAGCGCCGGCAGCCTGCCGGATCTCGGCGAGCATCAGGTTGGCCAGCCGGTCACGATCATGATGGCGCGCGAGACGATTGCAGCCCTCGCGAAAGCTTTCGCGCAACCGCGCATCCGAACTGAGCCGCAGCGCCGCCGCGGCAAGTGCTTCGGGATTTTCGGGCTCTACCGTTAAACCAGCGTGGTATTTTCGCACGATATCCGCTGAAATCCCGCTTGCACTCAGCAATATCGGTTTCTCCATCGCCGCCGCTTCGAAAATCTTCGAGGGCAGCGCCCCGTCGAAGACAGCCGATTTTCGAAGCGAAACGACAATCGCGTCCGCCAGCGCGAGATAGTCAATGGCGGCCTCCGACGGTACTGCGCCGACAAACGAAACGTTCTCCGTTCCCGAGGTTTTCGCCAGATCGATCAGGTCCTGTCTGCGGGCACCCTCACCGACAAACAGAAAGTGAATGTTGCTGTCCGCGACGAGACTGGCCGCGCGGATGATCACCTCGAGGCCCTGCGCGAGACCATGGGTGCCCACATAGGCGATGATGAATTTTCCCTCGAGATGAAGCCTTGCCGCCAGTCGGGGGTTGCGGATCCTGGGTATCAGGCGCTCGAGATCGGCACCATTCGGTACTACGCCCACCTTTTCCGCAGGGACGCCACGGGCCGCCAATTGCAGACGCATCGGCTCCGTAACGGTTACGATGCGCTCGGCTCCTCCATAGAGCGTCCGCTCCACATGCCGGAGAAAGCGCATCATCAGCCCCTCCTTCATAGCGCCGACGGCGGTGATCGATTCGGGCCACAGGTCACGCACCTCGAAAACCCAGGGACATCCCTTGGCTCGCCCGAGTAGGTGGCCCGCCACCGCCGTCAACAATTGTGGAGACGTCGCAACGATGATGTCCGGCTTCTGAAACATGCCTGCAATGAAACCAGATAGTGCAAAACTCGCGAAATCCAGCGCGCGCAGGATGACCCCCTTGTTCGGCGCGAGAAAGCTCCACACACGAACGACACGGATCCCATTCATCATCTCCTGCATGTATAGGCGATTGCGATAGGGCGGCTGCGGCTTGCCGAGCGGAAAATTCGGGACGGTCGTAATGACCGTCACATTGACGCCCTGCTTCACCCAGCGGCGGCAATGTTCGTATGAACGTCTCGCCGAGGCATTCTGCTCGGGGACAAAATTATCGGTGAGAAACAGAACTTCCATTTGCAGCCTTGGCCACAAGTTGGGGCGCGATGATACTTCCCGTCCCGGCCGTCAGACCCAGCCGGCCGCGCGGAATCGTAGAGTTGATCTGACATTGGATCATCGCCCGTGGCAAAACGGAACACAAGATTGGCGATTTCCCATCCGGCCGCCGCCCGCGACGCGGGGAAACGCAGGTCGCGACAATTTCGACAAATTTAGGCCGATCCTCGCCGCTATGTTGTACAGTACGCGCCGATTTTGCCCGCTGCTTGCAATACTTGCGTACCGTTCGCACATCCGAAAACCGAGGCTCCGGGCTGCAATCAACGAGAGTTAACATGCGCACACCCTATGCGGATGATCTTCCTGCCGACGCTCGGGCCGTGGGACGTGCATTGCCGGACGGGCGGTTCGTTGGCAGCACATCCCGGCTGCCGGGGGGTCTTAAGAAGGCGTTCTTGGTTGTCGCAGGCTTGCTGCTGCTTGTGCTCCTCGTTTGGGCAATCAGACCATCGGGGCAGACAGGTCAAAGGCATCACGGCCGTTTGAATGCGAACGGGCCCGTGCCCGTCGGCGTCGCAAGAGCATCGCTTTCCGATGTCCGGGTAACGCTGAACGAGTTGGGGGCCGTGACGCCGCTTGCGACAGTTACGGTCAAGCCGCAGGTCAGCGGCATCATGCAAAAGATCGATTTCAAGGAAGGCCAGATGGTGCGCGCCGGGGACGTCCTGGCAGAGATCGACCCCCGACCGTACCAGGCCGCCGTAGATCAGGCCAAAGGCGCTCTGGCCCGCGACCAGGCTCAACTGGCCAATGCGCAAATTGACTTGAAACGCTACCAGCAGCTCTGGTCGCAGAACGCAGTTTCCCAGCAAATTCTGGCCACCCAGGAAGCCACAGTGCGCACGGACGCCGGGACCGTGGAAGCAGATAAGGGCGCCCTCGAAGCGGCGGTCGTGAATCTCGACTTTTGCAAGATCACCTCGCCGGTCGCGGGCAAGGTCGGGTTGCGGCAAGTCGATGTCGGCAATTATGTCCAGGTCGGCGTCACAACCGAGATCGTTGTTGTCACCGAATTGCAGCCCATGTCGGTGTTGTTCACACTGCCGGAAGACAATATCGACCAGGTACTCAACCGCCTGCATGCCGCCGCAACGCTGACCGCTGACGCCTACGACCGAGCAAACATAACCAAACTTGCTTCAGGCACGCTGGCGACAGTCGACAATGAAGTCGATCCGACAACCGGTACGCTCAAATTGCGGGCACTCTTCGATAACAGCGATCTCCGGCTCTTTCCCAGTCAATTTGTGAACATCCGTCTTCTTGTCGATACACTTCACGGCCAGGTTACCGTTCCCAGCGCCGCTGTGCAGCATGGCGCATCGGGCGATTACGTTTATGTCGTCGGCCCCAACCGAACCGTCCACATGCAATCGATCCGTCTGGGGCCCGCCGACGGCGACATCGTGGATGTCACGCATGGATTGTCTCCTGGTGCGACGGTCGTCGTGGACGGCGCCGACCAGCTGAGTGACGGCGCGCGTATAACGATCCCGGGAAAAATGTCGTTCTCGGCCGTATCGAAGAACGGCCGGGCAAATGGGATCCATCACCATCGTCATTCAAGCGACGGCAGCTAGGCCCTCCCGATGAATGGTGTTGCCGTTATCTGACAGATCATGAATCCGTCCAGCCCCTTTATCATGCGGCCGGTGGCGACCTCGCTGTTGATGGTTGCCATCATGATCGTCGGCATAATCGGATTTTCCTATCTCCCGCTCTCGGCGCTCCCCGAGGTCGACTACCCCACGATCCAGGTACAAACATTTCTTCCGGGCGCCAGCCCCGAAGTCATGACGACGACGGTCACCGCGCCGCTCGAGCGTCAGTTCGGCGAAATGCCGGGCCTCAATCAGATGACATCCGCAAGCTCGGGCGGCGCTTCGGTTATCACACTCCAATTCGATCTCAGTCTCAGCCTCGATATTGCAGAGCAGGAAGTGCAAGCCGCAATTAATGCGGCAAGCAATTTGCTTCCGCAAAGCCTTCCGGCGCCACCCGTCTATGCAAAGGTCAATCCGGCCGACGCGCCCATCCTCACCCTTGCCATCATGTCGAAGGCAATGCCGTTGACTCAGGTCGAGGATCTGGCCGAGACGCGCATCGCACAAAAGATTTCCCAACTGCCGGGCGTTGGTCTTGTCAGTATAAATGGCGGACAACGCCCCGCAGTGCGAATTCAGGCCAATCTGCAAGCGCTTGCTGCCTATGGGCTCAATATCGACGATCTGCGGACGACGATCGCTAACGCGAATTCGAACGCGCCGAAAGGCAATTTTGACGGGGCGACGCGGGCCTTTACGATCAACGACAACGACCAGATCGAGTCGCCGAAGGAATATGGCGACATCGTCGTTGCCTACAAGAATGGCGCGCCCGTGCATCTGTCCGATGTCGCATCGGTCAAAGAAAGTGCGGAAAATAATCAGCTCTCAAGCTGGAGCGGCACGATCCCGGCGATCCTGCTGAACGTCCAGCGCCAACCGGGCGCAAATGTCATTGCCGTGGCCGACCGCATCAAGACCATGCTGCCGCAGATCGAAGCCGGCCTGCCGGGATCGGTGAAGGTCTCGCTGATCACCGACCGGACGACGACGATCCGCGCCTCGGTCGCCGATGTCGAATTGGAACTCGGGCTGGCCGTCGTGCTCGTCGTGCTCGTGATCTTTGTATTCCTGCTCAATGTACCGGCAACGATCATTCCGAGTCTTTCTGTACCGCTGTCGCTGGTCGGCACATTCGCGGCGATGTATCTGCTCGGCTTCAGCCTCAACAATTTATCGCTGATGGCGCTGACGATCGCCGCAGGGTTCGTTGTCGACGATGCCATTGTGATGATCGAAAATATCAGCCGGTATCTCGAAGCAGGCGAGACGCCACTCCAGGCCGCGCTCAAAGGCGCCGGCGAAATCGGCTTTACCATCGTATCGCTCACCATATCGTTGATCGCGGTGCTTATTCCGCTCTTGTTCATGAGCGAAGTCGTGGGACGCCTGTTCCGCGAATTCGCCATGACGCTCGCCATCACGATCCTGATCTCCGCCGTTGTTTCGCTCACCCTCGTGCCCATGCTCTGTGCCAGGCTTCTGCGCCACAGAACGGAAGAACGCGAAAGCCGATTCGCGCGACGATCGCGGGAGTATTTCGCGCGCGTCATCGATCGATATGGCGAAATGCTGGCCTGGGTCCTCGACCGTCAGCCGCTGACATTGGCGGTGGCTCTCGGCACGCTGGTCCTGACAGTCCTGCTTTATGTGCTTATTCCCAAGGGCTTCTTCCCGCTTCAGGACACGGGCCTTGTTCAGGGAATCACGCAAGCCGGACCGACGGTATCGTTCGACGCGATGTCGGCACGCCAGAAGGCGCTTGCACGGACGATCCTCGAAAATCCCGATGTCGAGGGCTTGTCCTCCTTCATCGGCGTGGACGGCACAAACAATACGCTCAACGACGGACGCATGTTGATCAACCTCACGCCGAAGGACAGGCGTTCCGACAGCATCACGAATATAATGGATGCATTGCGCCAGGCCGCACATGGCGTCCCCGGCATTTCGCTCTCACTTCAGCCGGTGCAGGACCTTACCGTCGATTCGACGATCAGCCGCGCGCAATATCAGTTCGTGCTGGAGTCGGCCAGCACCGCATCGCTCGACACCTGGGTGCCGAAGCTGGTTTCACAGCTGTCGAAGGCGCCCGAACTGACCAATGTCACGACAAATTATCTCGACAAGGGCCTGTCGGCCAATGTGGTCGTCGACCGCGATACGGCGGCGCGTTTCGGCATCACGGCAGCCACGCTCGACAATGCGCTTTACGACGCTTTCGGCCAAAGAATCATTTCTACGATATTCACGCAGTCCAACGAATATCGCGTGATTCTGGAAGCCGATCCGGCACTTCAGACGTCACCGGATTCGCTGTCGACGGTCTATTTGCCGTCTGCCTCCGGAGGCCAGGTTCCGCTCTCCGCCGTCGCCAGGATCGTCGAACAGCCCGCTCCGCTCGAACGCGACCATCTCGGCCAGTTTCCGGCGGCGTTCATATCTTTCGATGTGGCGCCCGGCCATTCCCTGGGGACTGCAGTCGATGCCATTACCGGCGCGGAGCAGAGCATCGGCATGCCCCCGGCAATCTCCACGGCCTTTCAGGGCGCCGCGCTCGCCTTCCGCAAATCGATCGGCAACGAACTCCTGCTGATCCTCGCAGCCATTGTCACTGTTTATATCGTGCTTGGCGTTCTCTATGAGAGCTACATACATCCGGTTACCATACTTTCGACGCTGCCCTCGGCGGGCGTCGGCGCGTTATTGGCACTGATTATCGCGGGCAATGACCTCAACATCGTCTCGATCATCGGCATCATTCTCCTGATCGGCATCGTGAAGAAGAATGCCATCATGATGATCGATTTCGCGCTGCAGGCGGAGCGCGAACAGGGCAAATCGCCGAGAGATGCCATCTATCAGGCAAGCCTGCTGCGGTTCCGGCCGATCCTGATGACGACCGTCGCGGCGCTCTTTGCGGCACTGCCGCTGATGATCGGCGGCGGCACCGGATCGGAATTGCGACAGCCTCTCGGTATCGCAATTGTCGGTGGCCTGCTTGTCAGTCAGCTCCTCACGCTGTTCACGACGCCGGTGATATATCTTTATTTCGACAGGCTTGCGCGCCGGTTTCAGATCGGACCTGCACGGCAGCCATTGCCGGATACCGAGCCGCTCGCGTCGTGAACATCTCGGCACTCTTCATTGCTCGACCGGTCGCCACGATGCTGTTGACCATCGGCTTGGCGCTGGCGGGAATCGTTGCGTTCTTCCTTCTGCCAGTCGCGCCGCTGCCGAATGTGGACATTCCCACAATCTTTGTTTCAGCGGCGATGCCGGGCGCAAGCCCTGAGACGATGGCGACGAGCGTGGCGACGCCCCTTGAACGTCATCTCGGCAGCATCGCCGACGTAACGGAGATGACCTCTTCGAGCTCCGTCGGTTCGTCGCGCGTCGTTCTGCAATTTGGGATCGACCGCGACATCGACGGCGCCGCACGCGACGTGGAAGCCGCGATCAATGCCGCACGCGTGGATCTGCCGACATCGCTGAGAAGCAATCCGACCTACCGCAAATTCAATCCGGCCGATGCTCCGATCCTGATCCTTGCGCTGACATCGCGCACTTTGTCGACCGGGCAAATCTACGATGCCGCTTCCATCGTGCTGCAGCAGAAGCTCAGCCAGGTGGATGGCGTCGGACAGGTGCAGATCGGCGGCAGCTCGCTGCCGGCGGTGCGGGTCGACCTCAATCCGTTGGCGCTGTTCAAGTACGGAATCGGCCTCGAAGATGTCCGCGCCGCGCTTTCTGCGGCCAATGCGAACGCGCCCAAGGGCGCGGTCGCGCAAGGCACGCTCAAATATCAGATCTACACGAACGACCAGTCGACCACCGCGGCGCAGTTCCGGCCGCTCGTCATCGCCTATCGCAACGGCGCGCCCGTCCGGCTTTCAGATGTTGCAAAGGTCTATGACGGCGTCGAAGACATCCGCAATATCGGCATGACCAACGGCGTGCCGGCCATCCTTGTCATCCTCTATCGCCAGCCCGGCGCCAACATGATCGAAACGGTCGACAGGGTTCGAGCGGCTCTGCCGGCGCTACAAGCCACCCTTCCGCCGTCGATCCAGCTCATCGTCGCCAATGACCGCACGACATCCATCCGCACGTCGCTCCGCGACGTCGAACGCACGATGATGCTCTCCATCGCGCTCGTCATTCTTGTCGTTTTCCTGTTCCTGCGGAACGGACGCGCAGCGATGATTCCGAGCATCGCTGTTCCGTTGTCGCTCGTCGGTACGTTCGGCGTGATGTATCTGCTGGGATTCTCGCTCGACAACCTCTCCCTCATGGCGCTGACGGTCGCCACGGGCTTCGTCGTCGACGACGCGATTGTCGTTCTGGAGAACGTATCCCGCCACATCGAAACCGGCATGCCGCGTGCTCAAGCCATTCTTCAGGGTGCGCGCGAGGTGGGTTTTACCGTCATTTCCATGAGTCTTTCCCTGATCGCCGTGTTCCTGCCCATCCTGCTGATGGGTGGTGTGGTCGGGCGCTTCTTCTTCGAATTCGCCATGACACTTTCAATCGCGATCATGGTGTCCCTCGTGGTTTCGCTCACCACCACGCCCATGCTTTGCCGCTATCTGCCGCGCCACGACGAGGCCGAGAAGCGCCAGGGCCGTATTCTCTGGTTGGCCGAAGCCGTTTTCGACGGCATGCGCCGGCTCTATGACCGCGCGCTCACCGTGTCGTTGCGCCATCCCCTCATGGTGATGTTAGTTCTCGCCGTCACCATTTTCCTCAATTTCTATTTGTTCATAATCATACCGAAAGGCTTCCTCCCCGACGAAGATACCGGCGAAATGTTCGGCAAGATCGTCGCCGACCAGAGCATTTCATTTCAATTCATGGAGAAGAAATTCTCCGAGTTCGTGACGACCATTGCGCACGATCCTGCCGTCCAGAACGTCACGGGTTTCACGGGCGGAGGCAGCGGCGGCGGACCGGGCGGCAGCGCGGTCAATTCGGGCAGCGTGTTCGTGCAATTGAAGCCGGCCAGCGAGCGCAATGTGACCACGGATCAGGCGGTGGCGCGGCTGAGCAAGAAGCTTGATCGCCTGGCGGGTGCAGACTTGCATCTGCAGAACGCCGGAAGCTTCCGCGTCGGCGGCCGTCAGGGTCAGGGCATGTATCAATACACGCTGGAAGCGGACACGCTGGACGAACTGCGACAATGGCTGCCGCGCATTACGCGGGCACTCCAGGCCGTCCCGGAGCTCTCGGACGTAAATTCCGACGAGGACCCGGCCGCGCTCGAAGCCAACCTGACGATCGATAGGGCGACGGCCGCGCGGCTTGGTCTGACCACATCGCAGATCGACAGCACGCTTTATGACGCGTTCGGCCAACGTCAGGTTTCGACGATCTACAACGATCTCAACCAATATGAGGTGGTGATGGGGGTCGCGCCGGAATTCTGGCAAAGCCCGGCGTCGCTGAACGATATCTATGTCAGCACATCGGCCGGCACCGCGAGCGGGACCCAATCGAGCGGTCCGGTCGCCGGCACGGTGGAACTGAATACGACAACGGCGCCGACCACCGCCCAGATTGCGTCCGACGTCGTCCGGAACCAGGCCCTGAACGCGCTTGCAAACAGCGGGCGCGGTACTGCGTCCACGGGCGCCGCAGTGAGCACCTCGCAGGAAACCATGGTCCCGTTGTCAGCCTTTACCAGCTTCAGCCGCGGCAACACGCCTCTTTCGGTGAATCACCAGGGACCCTTCGTCGCCACGACCTTTTCCTTCAATCTCCCGGAACACGGCTCGCTGCAGAGCGCCGTCGAAGCCATTCAGCGCACAATGCTGCTGCTTCGTGTGCCGGCCTCCATTCATGGCGGATTCGCCGGAAACGCGCTCGTCTTCCAGAACTCGCTGAGTGATGAACCGCTCCTCATTCTGGCGGCGATCTTCGCAGTCTATATCGTTCTTGGAATACTTTATGAAAGCTACGTTCACCCCCTGACAATTCTTTCCACGCTGCCCTCGGCCGGCGTGGGCGCGTTTCTCGCACTGCTTATCACCAGGACGGATTTCACGCTGATGGCGCTGATTGGCGTGCTACTGCTCGTCGGTATCGTCAAGAAGAACGCGATCATGATGATCGACTTCGCGCTCGAGGCCGAGCGCAACGAGGGCCTGTCGTCGCGCGATGCCATACACAAGGCCTGCCTGATGCGCTTCCGGCCCATCATGATGACGACGTTCGCGGCGATCTTCGGCTCACTGCCGCTCGCGCTCGGCATGGGATCCGGCTTCAGCCAGTCGCTTGGAATATCAATCGTCGGTGGCCTGATCGTAAGTCAGCTCCTCACGCTGTTCACGACCCCGATCGTTTATCTGTATCTCGACAGGTTCAGGCTCTTCTGCCGAAGAGCCTGGCGGCGCCGGACTGGCATCGTTGCGTCCGAACCCGGGGCGCTGCCCGAGGCGACCGGCTGACGGATATTAATCATTCCGCACCGGCTCTCGCGGCAAGCGAGTGACCCCCGAAAGTCTTCATTAGCGATCGCAGCAGGAACGAATTGCGCTACGGAAGTGCAAGGCGGACCTTGGACAAAATACCGGGAAATCGGTGCGCCGAAGGAGCTGGTACATGTCGCGGGCCGGAAGAATTGTGCTTTGTCTCGGTGTAGCACTTGGGACAGGCGCGATTGCATTCGATGCAAATGCGTCCATGGGCTCCCTGGCGCCACGAAGTCCAGGAGCCACCGGCAGCGCCCAACAGGAATGGGCGGTCGACCCGACCACGAATTGCCGTGCGCTCGATGCCGATTACGATCCGGGCGACAGCGTTTTGTGGCAGGGAACCTGTGTCGGCGGATTGGTCAGTGGTCCGGGCTCGCTGACGTTCCTGAACAACGGCCGTGTCCTCGAAACGGTCACCGGCAGATTCGGAGGCGGAGCCCTGCTGCCCGGCCACGTCTCGGCAACCTGGTCGGACGGCTCAAAATATGAGGGCGGCCAATCCAATGGGCAGTTCGAGGGTCTGGGCAATTTCGTCTCTGCGACGGGCGACAAAATCAATGGCGAGTGGAAGGCCGGGGCGCTGAACGGCACAGCGACGGTTATCTGGAGAAACGGAGATCGCTACGACGGCGAGTGGAAAGACGGAAAATCCGACGGAGAAGGAACAGAGATCTGGGCGAACGGCGATCGTTTCGAGGGCCAATGGAAGGACGGAACCCCGGTAAGACAAACGACGGCACCGAGCCAATCCGCGACGGCGCCGCCGCACGCCGTACCGACGCCGTCCACGATGCTGGCCGCGAACCGCGCTCCCGTTGGCGACGAACAGCCGTCCCCGCCGCAAATCGCCCCCGCCATGATGGCGCAACAGGAAAGTCAGCCCGCAAGCGTACCGGCAGCGATGCCCCTGCACGATTTCGTCGGCAAGACATTGGTTGCGGTGGACGGATCGACCATCGCGCTCGATCAGAACGAAGGCGGTCTGACGCGCATGGTGACTCTTCCCGGCGGTGTCACCCAGCAAACGTCATTTGCATTCATGAATGCCCGAATCGGCACGGTATCGACCGAAAGCGCGGCGATCGGCCTCTTTCGCGCCAACGGCGACGAAATCGATACAAATTATATCGACGGGAAGACCGAAGTGATGAAACCCGCCGCCGGCGGTATTGTACTGACGTCGCGGGATCCCGATGGAAGCTCGGCCTGCACTGCATGGTATCCTGAAGGTCATGTCTTCAGCCAGGACGAGAAAAAGGCGGCCGTCGAGGAATACGCAACGCGGCTGGGCGTTGGCGGCTCCGCGCCACCAAAGAAACATCATGTTTCGCGTGCGGGTGCACAGTCGTGCGGCGGCGGATTTGTAACGAATATTGCGACGACGGGCGGCCCGCCCTCCCAGTCCGTATCACTCGAGCCTTCCGCAGTCCAATTGCCGGCACCGACCGAAGGCCCGGAGCCTGGGCCCACCAGGCCGGCGGGCGCGCTGCAAGCCATTCCCGTCAGGGATTCAACGGTTCATCTGATCGACGCGCCGTATGAACCGGCAGCTCAGCCGGCGATTCATAATGTGAACTTCAGCGCCGATGCGGCGACCTCGCAAACGCCTCCTCCGGCGCCCGTGTCGCCCTCCATCGCACAGCCCGTGTCGAACGCGTCGCAGTGCCTCAGTGTTACAAACAACGGCGAGTATTGGGGATTCCAGAACCGCTGCGGCACGGCGGTCCAGTTTGCCTATTGCGAAATGAGCGATGCCAACCCGCTTACATCCTGCCACAGCACAAGCGTTTCAGGCAGCGTGGCGGCAAACGGATTCAGCGCCCTGATCAATGCAACGAGTCTCTCGGAGCAGGGCGCCAATCACGAATTCCGCTGGATGGCGTGCGACGGCGGCGCGGGCGAAGTCGTGCCGCATCTCGACAGCGTGGATCCGCCTTCCGGACGGTGTCTCCGCGCCGTTCCCGCAGCCCCTGGAACTAACCCGAATTCGGCAGGGTCGTGAACAACTTCAAGGTCGTCGCGGGCGTTTCCTGTTCCGGATGAACCGTGCCGGTCACCAGACGCAACATTGTCAAGTTCGATGCAAACAGCAATTCGGCGTTGACGACGGCGGTCTCGATAAGCGTCAGTTGATCTCTCGTGGTGAGCAGAATCTTGCGGTCAATGACGCCAAAGCGCGCGCGCTTTTCGTCGCTTTCGACAGCGACCTGTGTTTGTTGCTCCGCCTTCATCCCATCCTTCCATTCGGAAAGAGCTGAACCCAGATTGCGCACACAATCGGTTATATCGACCTGGACCTGGGTTTCGAGCTGATGCAACGCCACTTCGGATTGTCTTTGGTCGGACAATGCTTCGGCCGCATGGCCTTCGGCGAGATTGTTCTCGAGACTCTGTGAATACACGACGATCGCCCGGGTTGGATCGATCTGCAGCGAGAGGACCGGTGATTTCGTGTCTTCGGCGCCGCGCCGCGTGGCCAGCGCAGCGGCAATGTATTCCCGCGCGGCCTTGAAGTCGGAACGATTGTTCAGGGCGAGATCGTCAAGCGCGGCGTCACTGAGGCTTGCCACGGCTTCATCGAGGCCCGTCATGGCCGGAAGCGTACCTGTCGGCGCGGGCTGCGTTCCCACAGCTTCCCCCCGGGTGGCCACCGCAAGATCGCGCCGGCAGGAACGGGCGGCATCCTGATTCTGATCGAAAGTAATCTGACGCGTTGCATTGGCTGCTATGTAAGTTTGCGCTACCGAAGGCTCCACGAGTCCCCGCTGCGCCTGTAGTTTCAGCGCGTTGGAATATTCCTCACCGTCGTGCAGGGATTGTTCGGAAATCTTCGCGATCTCGTCGGCAGCCAGACAGCGCCAGTAGATTTGAATCATGTCATGCACGGTATGGGCGATGGCATAATCGCGATCGAACCGCGTGCCGACGAGTGTTGCTTTTGCCGACAATTCGGCCGAGTCGGCGGCTTCTTCACCCAGTCCCTGCAGCAGCGGAATACGCAGACCGAAGCTTGGCCGGAGCGCCGTCAGCCCAAATGTCTGGGCGGTCGTGGCACCGCTCGTGCTCGGATAGGCGGTTAGGCCCGGCGCGATCGAGATGCCATTGCGGAATTCCCGCCCAATGCTGGCCGAATAATAATAGGCATTCAGAATATCCGTATCATTGGAGAGAATTCCCTTGCCGGGAATGACCGGCGAATAGACCGTGCGAGGAACGTAAAGCGCCTGCCATCCACCTTGCGCCTGCGCCGTCCAGTCGAAGCTGCCGGCAGCCTCCTGAACATGCGTCGCCGCCGTCTTGACCCTTTCGTCCTGAAGGCGGATCGCATCGTTATCCGTCCTTAGAACGTCCCGAATCGAATCGGTCAGACTGATGGTAGGCACATCCTCGGCATGTGCGCTCTGCGCGACGAGAACGGTCGCCAGGGTGAGGACGAGCGCGATTGCCGCTTTCGCCGCCCCAGGGGCGCGAAAGCGATCTATTATTCGGAGGGGAGCGTGGACGCCGCTCACTGTGGCGCGGCGATGCGGCCGTCGATCATGTTCATGACCCGATCGGCGGCCGAAAAAATGCGACTGTCATGCGTAACCATCAATATGGAAGCGCCTCCAATTTCGACCAGATGGCGGAGCAGCCGGATTACGAGGCCCGCAGTTTCCGCATCGAGCGATGCCGTGGGCTCATCGGCGATGATGATGGGCGGCTCGTTGATCAGCGCGCGCGCAATCGCAATCCTCTGTTTCTGACCAGTGGACATCTGCCGCGGCCTGGAATCGAGATAGGCCTCCATGCCCAGCAAAGCCAGGAGTGACGAGGCGCGGCGTCGCGCCTCGCTGCGCAGGGGCCGGCTGCCTACAACCTCCATGGCGAGCGAAAGCGTCTGAAACGCGGTCAGTGCATCGAACAGGTTATGATCCTGGAATATGAAACCGATCCGCCGCCGTATGTTTCGCTGTCCTGCGGCTCCCAGCCCCGCGAGCTCCGAGTCGAGCACGCGAATGCTGCCCGATTGCAGCGAGCGAAGTGCGCCGATGAGGGTCATCAGCGTCGTCTTTCCGGCGCCGGAGGGCCCGGTCAGGATTACGAATTCGCCGCGCTCGAGAACGAAGTCCACGTCGAAGAGCACCTGCTTGCGCGCGGCGCCCGCATCGAAGGCATGATTGACCTTCCGAGCGACGACCACCGGGGCGGCTTGCGCGGCACGGTTCATCGGAAATTGCAGACTTCCGAGTTCGCTCACGACGGGCTCAATAAAGCGCGGCCGGGTCGGCAACGGCAACGCGCCGAATCGCAATGAGACCGGCCGTCACGCACATCACCAGCGTAAGACAACAGACAACGACGCTCGACCAAAGACCGATACGAATGGGAAGCATGGATTGCGCGGCAATGTAGCGATCGGCAAACCAGGCAAACATCAGTCCGGTGGAGAAGCCCGCCGCACAAAGGATTACGGCCTGACCAAGAATGATGCGACGCAAGAAGTAATTGGAAAACCCCATGGCTTTCAGCGTGGCGAACTGCCGCAAATGATCCGTGATCTCATTATACAGGACCTGATAGCAATTGATGGTTCCGATCACCAGGCCGGCAAACATGCCAATCACAAAAAGAAGACCGACGGGAGCCGTGCGCAGCGTATACGCCGTTTCGCGCTTCGCCGTTTCCTGGGGCGTAAGAACGGTCACATCCGGCGGAAGACTCTGAAGTATGTGCTGTCGCACGCTCTCCAGCGATGCGCCAGGCTTCAGGTGTATCAGTCCCATGATCGGCTTGGAGTCCGGCAGGCGCGCCAGCCAGTCGCCCTCGCTCATGAGAATATTGCCGTCGTTCACGATGTCCGCTCCGATGCTGACATAACCGTCGACCCGCAGCGGAACGGTGTCGATCTGGATATCATCACCGACTCCGAATTGGCCAAAAATTGGGCGGGACAGGCGGTCGTACAGGAATCCATGGGAGATTTTCAACGCGTGCGAGACAGCCTGCGGATTGTCCAGCTTGAAGGGAATGTCATCCGGCGGAAAGGCGTAGAGAATGATGCGTCTCACGCGCTTGTCCGCCGGATCCCGCAAACCCACATGGTCCTCGTAGAGGGGGGTGACACGGGCGACGCCGGAGATCGCGGCTGCCTGCTCTAGACGGACGAGATCGATCTTGTCCCACCGGTGTAGGTTGACCCGGGCGATATTCATTATCAGGAGATCGCCACGAACGAGATTGGCAATGATCGACTGGGCGTCCAGCATCCCCAGCAGCAATCCCAGTTCGACGAATACGATGATGACGCCCATGGCGACGCTGGCCGATGCGATCAGCAACCGCAGCCGGTTGTGGAGAAGCAGCCTGAGGCCGAGTCCGATTCTGGGCAACATCAGTAGAGCGCCGCCGGATCGGCACGCTGCACCCGCCCCAACACGGCCGCTGCGGCGCAAATCGAAGCCGCAAAAGTGATTGCCAGCATTTTTCCCAACAGAATGAAGCCCAGCGCCGCCTCGAGGTGCGTGCGATATTCGATATACCAAAGCACGATGGCGCCGATCATCAGGGCGGGCAGCAATCCACCAAGGCCGACCAGAACCGACTGCGTCACACCGATCCCATAGACGAAAGCCGGACTCGATCCCATCGCCTTAAGGACCGCATATTCCTTCATCCGGTTGGCCACCTCAGTGGACAACACTTGTACGATGATGACCGTTCCCACCAGGCAGGCAATCAGCATGCTGATATAGATCATGATGCCGACCGGCCTGACCGAGAGAAAATAGTCCCGCTCCTGCTGCAGAAGTTCGTCGCGCGTGAATACCAGCGTGTGCTCGGGCACGATGGCTTCGAGATCGTGCTTGGCCTTCTGCGGAGAAACACCGGGACGAAGTTGAAACAGGGCGATGCTGACCTTGCTGGAATCGCGATCCGTCAGCCGCGGGAAATCGGTGTTGCGCACGATCGCGCTGCCTTCGCCGTAAAAGAACAGCCCGAGTTTGAAATGGCCGGCGATGGTTTCGAATTCCTCTCCTATCTTGGCCCGGGTGCCGTTCGCCAATGGCCCAATATCAGGTTGCGACCAGGAGTCCATCAGGAGATCATGCGACGACGACAGTAATTTCACGCCGTTGCGGATTACGGGATCGCGAACGAACCCGTCCGGATCGTCCAGCCCGATGAGAAACAGATAGGCCAGTTTCTTGGACGGCCATTGCATCCAATGGACCACGTCGACATTCAGGCCGAATGCGCGCGATATGTCGCCGGTCGCGCGGCCCTGATCGAGCACCACGCGATCGATGGTTTCGAAATTCAACAGGAACTGGTAGGTATCGGGTACCGCCGCGACCTCGAAATTCAAATCATCGTAGAGCTGCGTAACCTTGGCCTTCGCGGCGTCGAGAATCGATATCTGCAGCGCCAGCAGGAACAGCGCCACGGCGACGCCGGCCAGGGCCGAGACAAGGCGAAGACGATGCTGCGAGAGATTGGCGGCGGCTACAAGCACGCACGTTGCACCCGGCAAAATCCGGAAAACAGAACCCAGATGCGCTGACCATTTGCGCACTATCGCGCAATCTCCACTTCGACTTCCATGCCGACCACCTTGCTGGCGACGGAAGGATTGTCGAGCCTGATGCGCACGTCGCCAAGTTGCGCTTTGGTGTCAACAAGCCGGCCTACATTCTCGACGGTGCCTTTCAGCGGGTGAACGAACGCGCTGCTCTTGATCGTTGCACGCAAGCCCGGCCTGAGTTTCAGGAGGTCGCCCTGAAATGCCTGACAGATGACGTACATCGTGCGGATATCGCCCATTTCGATCGCGGGGCCTTCGGCCACGTTTTCTCCGACGTGCTGATCGATACGCAGGATCATGCCGTCTATGGGTGCGACCATTCGGTAGAGTGCAAGTTTCTGTTGCTCGATCTGCAGCTTTTTCATCGCACTGTCGATATTGGCCGCGTTGTCCACGCGGACCTGATTTTCTTTTTTCCGGTCGAGATCGAGTTGCAGGCGCGCGTCGTTGGCTGCCTGCTCCATGTCCGCGATCTGCTTCTCGGATGTGGCTTCGGGACCGATCGCCCGATAATTCTCGGCATCCTGTACAGAACGTTTCAGGTGCTCTTCATCGACGGTGACGGCTTCCTTCGCGGCCTCGAGGCTCTGCGCCGCGTCTTTCCTGGCCTGCTCCAATGAAAGTTCGGCAATCTTCGTGTTGGCCTGTTGCTCGCTGTCGTCGAGCGTCATCAGCAGATCGCCGCGCTTGACCATCTGATCGGGATGCACCGCAATGGAAAGGATCCGCGCGCCCTGAACACCGCTCAGAACGACCACCCCGCCATTCGGTTCGATCCGCCCGGTCCCGCCGATATCGTCAGCCCAGGACGCGGAAACGGACAAGACCAAGGCTGCGGACAAGACGCCAGCCGCTCTCATGAGAAATATTGCGGTTCCCTGCATGTTGCGCCCGGAACCGCGGTATGACCCAAAATGGGTCGCAGCGCCCGGTCTCCAGTCTGGAAATGCCGATTTAACCCGAAACCCCGCCTCTTGCGCCAGTCCGAATTGCCCCAACCCCGCAAATCGAATAAGGCTGCAGACGGGCCGTGCGCCGCCACTCCGAACCGGGGATTTTTTCCATGCGTACCGGCGAGACGATTTCCGGTTCCGGGCAGTCGCCCCTCGCCGCTTCCCCGCGCCTCTTTCGCAATCCGCTGCTCGACAGGCTTTCCCGGGTCCATCACCTGCTTCCGGCAGTCCTTTATCTGCCGGCCCTTGTCCTGTTGCTCTATCTCGCCCGCCATACGCTTACCGCAGGGACGGCAGCGGCGGGGTTTCTGGGCGGCTATGTCCTGTGGACGCTGGTCGAATATTTTGGCCATCGATTTCTGTTTCATCATCGCTTCGTCTCGGCGGCGGGCCGGCGGGCGCAATTCCTGATGCACGGCGTCCACCACGATCATCCGAGTGATCCGTTGCGGCTGGTCATGCCGCCACTGATGAGCGTTCCGATCATGGCCGCTGCCTGGGCGGTTCTCCGCACTCTCCTGGGCCCCACACTGTGCCTGCCGGTTCTGGCGGGATTTATTTCAGGCTATCTCGCCTATGATATGCTTCACTATTACCTGCATCACGCACGGCCGAAGACCCGCGTCGGAAGGTATCTGCGCTCCCGTCACATGCATCATCATTTCCACGACGATGCCGCATCTTTCGGCGTCAGCGCACCCTGGTGGGACTATGTCTTCGGTACGCAGGCGAATATCCCGAAACCGTAAACCGGTGCGTCCGTTGAGATGACTGCGCTTTCATCGGCTGAACCGGCATCTGTCGTTTGGGGTCCGGTGAGCCGGCGGCCGAATCCGTTTGTGGCAAGGCGTCGTCTCCCATGGCTGTTTGCGCTTTTTCTGCTTTGTGTCAGCGCCTTGTCGGCGTTGTACATCTATTCGGGCTGCTGCATCGTTTTCAGGGAGCCGATCCGCGCCGACGGCTACGGCTATTACGCCTACCTGCCGGCCTTCTTCATCGATCACGACCTGACCATGAAAACCGCGCTGGCCTATCGCTGGACGGTGGTCACCAAACCTCTTGGCTATATCTGGTACGGAATTGCGCCCTATATTCCGACGGGAAATCTGCTCGATAAGTACACGCTTGGAACCGCGCTCCTGCAGTCTCCGTCATTCCTCGCGGCGCAAGCCATCGCCGGCAAGCTGGGCCTTGCTCCCTACTCCGCACCCTACCAGGCTGCGAGCGTCATCTGGTCCGATCTGTTTCTGGGCGCCGGCGGGTTTCTGCTTCTCCGCAATCTCCTGGGACGCCATTGCGCCTCCACTTCGCTTCTCGCAGCCTGCGCGGTGATATTTGGTACGAGCGTATTTCATTTCGCCGTCTATTTCTCATCGTACTCCCACGTCTATTCGTTTTTTCTGTTCGCCCTTCTCCTGATGGTGACTGACGCCTATCGCACGCGCGGCGCGACGTCGGCGGGCGCCCTTGTCGGCATAGCCGCCGGCCTTGGAGCAATCCTCGGATTGATCGCACTTACGCGGGTACCGAATGTGATCGTCGGGCTCGTTCCTCTCGCGCTCATCGGCGAACGTTTCCGGCGAATCAGACGTCTGAAGACGGCCGCACTTGAAATCGCAGCGCTTGTCTCGGCGGCACTGCTTCTCTTTGCGCCGCAAATAGCTTATTGGCATGCTGTTACAGGACATTATTTTCTGAATTCGTATCAGTCTGAAGATTTCGACTGGGTACATCCGCAGTTGACGAATTTCCTGTTCAGCGTGCGCAAGGGGCTCTTTTTCTGGACGCCCATCCTGCTGATTGCGATGATCGGACTGCCCCGTTTCGCGCAAACACAAAGGGTATATGCCGTCGCGGTCTGCGTCGTGTTGGCGCTCGAAATCTATATCTGTTCCAGCTGGTGGGCATGGTGGTTCGGGGAGAGCTTCGGGGTTCGCCCCATAACCGACATGATGCCGCTCATGGCGCTGCCTCTGGCTTGTGGTCTTGACTGGATGCGAGAGAAGGCGGGAGCGTTCATAACAGTCTCGGTTGTTACCGTGCTGGTGGCGCTGAACCTGTTCCTGATGCTGTCCTACTGGCGGGAATTCTTCCCCTGGGATCGGCACACGCTTGCCGATCTGTCGCGGCTGCCGCAAAAATGGGAAACGGTCCCTCTCCTGAAGCCGGAAACAAGTCGGGCGCTCATACTCGCTACACTCGGCTCTTATACGCCGGGTACGCCGTTCCTGGCCCGCGAGCCGCCGCCGCGGGGCATGTGGATAGAGGGAATCGACAAACCTGCGCCCGCCGTGTGGACCGTCGGGAACGTCGCGACAGTGTTTATCCGTCCAGATCTGCCGCCCAAAGGCGATTTGCGATTGATTGTAACCTTGGCAAGTCCCGGGGCAATGTTGAGCGGGCGCCATCCGAGCCAGCGTGCGATTATCAA